>Ga0209599_10000194_pt1 | contig 42877 bp, 27 predicted proteins | sample Shrwel_input2_FT_FD_187534 | JGI IMG/M metagenome (GOLD analysis project Ga0209599, IMG submission 187534) | Subsurface microbial communities from deep shales in Ohio, USA - Utica-3 well 1 S input2 FT (SPAdes) (version 2) ...
GTATAGAAATACTGTTTCTTAGTAATTTACCACTACTGGCAATAGTGCCAAATTCACTCATGTTTTCCCTCGTTCTTTCATAGTTAGGGTCATTCATGATTCTGTTGCGTTCTACGCCACCTTTCGCTCTTACAAAGTGGCCTTCTGAGTTCTTGTAGAAACTCATTCCATCGAGTTTCCCTCGAAGTTTTAAAATGGACATTTCTCTTGCCATAATACTTGTTTTTTGGGTGTTAATAAATGATTTGGGTAACCATTGGCCAATGCATTACTCCACAAAGATAGATAAGCAATAAACCCTCTCCAAATGCCATGTTTCGTTTGGTTCGTCTTTGTTTTTTTTGATTCTTTTTATTCTAATAAGTGCATTTTGTGCAGATAAAAATTTATAGTTCGTTTTGTTTCAAAATGTTCGTTTAAGTCTGTTTTGTCTCATAACCCAACAAGGCAATAGGCTAAATAAGAAACCCTTCAATTTTCCCTTATTCTAGTCTCGTGTCAGTCCCGTGTCAATCCCGTGTCAATCTCGTGTCAATTTCGTGTCAGAAAAATAAAATATGGTGAAGTTTTTAATGAGCATGGATTCGTCATTTTTACAAGGACTAAAAATTGGGGTATAGAACCAGTGGTTTTATAAGAATATCTTGTCACTATGGGGGATATTTCTTTAGCTTAAAAATTGTTGATTGGGGCATTCTTACTTTAGAGAAAGAATAAGTAGAAAAGAAGTCTTCTTCTATGAAAATAGAGGCTGCATATAGAGTTTTTTCGCATCATTTTACGGAGTGCTCATTTTTCGAGTAATCCTTTATCCATAGGGGTTTAAACGGTGTGTTTAAACAGTAGTTTAATTAATTAATGATGAGGTCTTTTATCGTGGTTTGCCCAGTGTTTATCGTGGTTTACAGAGATTTGTAAAGTGCTGTAAAGCAATCAGCTTTTATCCTAATTTTTAGAAAACCCTTTATTCATGCTACTTCTATGTAATTGTTGATAAATAAATCTTTTAGTTTAAAAAAATTATTTTTAATTTTGAGAAAACAGTAGAGAATGTACTGTAGTATAAGTTCTTTGAGGTAACGGAAATAAAACTAATTGTAGATTTTTAATAAATCGTGCAAGTATTCTAAAATACCTATGCACGGAAAAGATTATGCACTAATTTATTTTTATAAAACTTAATAATTTATACTACCCGTTGTAGAAAAATGTGTACAACAAAGAGCAGGTGATACATAATCCTTAAACCCTTTTTATGTCATAAGACATTTACAAAACTGAAAAATTTAATTATGAAAAACACTAACTATAAACCTCTTTCTACTGCTTCGTTTTATTTCTTGCTTACTTCTTAGCATTTAGCCTATTTTATTTTCTTAACTGTCATCACGGAATATCAACCGCTCCATTATGTAAATAATAGAGCTTAATAGCCATGTAGAACACAATGAAAGTAAAATTAATTATGAACGCTAATGACGTTCAAGCAATTACTGATTACAGTATCGGGCATTGCAGAAGAATCTTGAGGGAAATAAGAAAATCCAAGAGAAAACTCAAGCATCAGAAAGTAACTGTAGAAGAAGTAGGTGCATATCTTGGCATAAACGCCGATGATATTAGAAAGATTTTTTCTAAAGACCATTAACCATCTTTTTATAGATTGTTTTTGCTAAGCCACAACGCTTTCTAGAAAGAAAGTGCTGTGGTTTTTTTTATGTAAACATTATTCTATACTCGTAGATTTATAATCCATAATTACAAAACATAACCTTGTCATTCTGAACGAAGCGCAGCATAGTGAAGAATCTTTTCATTAAGAAAAAGATTTTTCGCTTCATTCTTCCGCTCAAAATGACAAAATATTCTTCATATCTCCCAAACTTATCATCCAGACCTTACTAATATACAAGCACAGCAATCTACACTGTGCTTTTTTATGTGTTCTAAAATCTTCCACAGTTGATAATATTCTATCAGTAGTGCAATAATTTTTGATTATATTTTGATAGAATTGTATTAAAGCAAAAGCAGATGTTTTCGTAGCTTTACTTCATTAAAATCGTAGGCTATGAAATGGTTTAAATACTGTGCTTTTCTTTTGTTTTTTAGTGTTTTGGCGAGTTGTCAATCTCAACAAAAACTTACAGAAAAAGTACCTTATTTCACTTCGGGGAGAATTGATAAAATAGGCAATTCAGCAATTAAATTAATCAGTCCGGGAGCAGTGTTTGCTTTTCAGTTTTCGGGAGACCAAGTGCAAATCAAGATGAAAAATAGTCCGTTTCAAGGCTATTACAACTATGTTTCCGTAGCTATTGATGGAGTGTATCTAGGAAGATATGCCATCAAAAACGCTCAAGAACTTCCTTATACTTTTCAAGCCAAAGATTCCACCAAAAAATCTCATTGGATAGAAATTTATAAAGCTACAGAAGCTGCGATGGGAGAAGTAGTGCTCAATATTGCAGACCTTAACACCATTCCTGTTCAGCTTCCTGCTCAGAAAAAAATAGAATGGATAGGAGATTCCATCACTTGTGGTTTTGGAAATGACGAATCTGATTTGCCTTGTGGAGAAGGACAATGGTTTGACCAGCACAATGCTTATTTTGCGTATGGTCCTATACTTTCTAGAAAATTAAATGCTCAGTTTTTGTTGAGTTCTGTCTCTGGTTACGGAATGTACAGAAATTGGAATGCAGAACCGGGAGAAGAAGACACTTTGCCAGAAGTGTATGATTATTTGTACTTAAGAAAGTCAGAAAAAGCAGTTTTTAAGGATGATTATCAACCAGATTTGGTGAGTATTTGTTTAGGAACCAATGATTTATCTGATGGCGATGGCAAGAAATCTAGGCAACCTATTAACAGGACTGCGTATGTGAAAAATTATATTCAACTGGTTCAAAAAATTTATCAGAAATATCCTCAGACAAGAGTTGTGTTGCTCAACAGTCCTATGGTGAGTGGTGATAAAAATCTTCTTTTGGTGGAATGTTTAAAAGAAGTGCAACATTTTTTTGCAAAAGATGAAAACCATCGTCCCATCGAAATATTTCAGTTTACGGCAGTTACACCGAGAGGTTGTGGTTACCATCCGAGTATAGAAGACCATAAACAGATGGCTTCACAATTAGAAAACACTTTCAAAAGACTTCTTTATGAATAAAATAGTTTCATTTTTATTTTTCACTTTGGGAATGTATGCTTTTGCCAATGTTCATTTGCCTGCTATTTTTGCAGACCACATGGTTTTGCAAAGAAACGCAACGGTGAACATTTGGGGGCATGCAGAACCCAACGAAGAAATTACCTTAACCGCCGATTTTTTAGACCGAGAATATAAAGTAAAAGCCAATAGCGAAGCTAAATTTTCTATCGCTTTTCCTACACCTAAAGAAGGTGGACCTTATACCATAAAACTTAAAGGGTATAATGAGGTGATCTTAAAAGATGTTCTCCTCGGCGAAGTTTGGCTTATGTCTGGTCAATCTAACATGGAAATGAGCGCAGCTTGGGGAATACAAAACGGAGAGGAAGAAGCCGCAAAAGCCCAAGAACCGAACATTAGGTTTTTTAAAGTGAATAAATCTTCTGCAGATTTTCCACAGCAAGAAATAATGGGCAATTGGAGTGTTTGTACTCCAGAAACCATGAAACAACACAGTGCTGTAGGTTATTTTTTTGCCAAGAGATTGCATAAAATGCTCGATGGAGTTCCTGTTGCCATCATTATTTCAGCGTGGGGAGGAACTGCCGCCGAATTATGGACGCCAGAACAAGTATTTATAGAAAATCCAGATTTGAAGGAGAGTTTCCAGAAATTTCCGCTATCAGAATATTATCCTATCAAAACGGCAGCAGCCTATAATGCCATGATTGCACCCATCAATTCGTATAAAATTGCTGGAGCAGCTTGGTATCAAGGAGAAACCAATACAGGGAACTTTACAACTTACGAAAAATTACTCACCAAAATGATTGCTTCATGGAGAGCAGCGAGACAAGAAGAGTTTCCTTTTTACATCATTCAGATTGCGCCTTATTCTTATTGGGAAGACAGTGGTGCAAGAATTAGAAATATCCAAAGAAAAGTAGCGCAGAATACTCCAAAAAGTGGATTGATTATGACGGCAGATGTTTCTACTCCTGATGATATTCACCCCAAAAATAAAAAACCTGTCGGCGAAAGATTAGCTAATTTGGTTTTGAAAAATGAATACGGAAAGCATTTGGGATTGGTCAATGCGCCCACTCCAGAACGCGTAGTTTTTGAAGGGCAAAAAGCAGTAGTTTTTTTACAAAATGCGGAAGGTTTACATTTTAAAAATTTGAATGTTTCTCAGTTTGAATTGGCAGGAAAAGACGGGAAATATTATCCTGCAAAAGCTGTGATTAAAAATAATACCATCGAAATAAAATCTGCACAGGTAAAACAGCCGATTTCTGTAAGGTATGCATGGAAAAATACTGCAATGCCTGATATTTTTAATCAAGTTCAATTGCCTTTAACTACCTTTGAAGTAAAATAAAAAATTAAGTATGAAAATAACACATAAATTATTGAAATTACTCTGTATGGCAGCCATTTTTAATATAAATGCTCAAGATAAATCTTATCTAGACAAGAAAAAACCAATAGAAGAGCGCATTAACATTCTTATGAAACAAATGACCTTAGAAGAAAAAGTAGGTCAGATGAACCAATATAATGGATTTTGGGATGTTACAGGTCCTGCTCCAACTGGTGGAAGCGCCGAAGAAAAATATAAAAATATTAAGAAAGGATTAGTAGGTTCTATGCTTTCTGTGAGAGGCGTAAAAGAAGTAAAAGCCGTTCAAAAAATTGCAGTTGAAGAAACTCGATTAGGAGTTCCATTGATTATAGGATTTGATGTGATTCATGGATATAAAACCTTAAGTCCCATTCCACTTGCTGAATCTTCAAGTTGGGACATGAAAGCCATCGAGAAATCTGCAGAAGTGGCAGCATCTGAAGCGGCAGCAACGGGTATCAACTGGACTTTCGGGCCGATGATGGATATTTCCAGAGATGCAAGATGGGGCAGAGTAATGGAAGGAGCAGGAGAAGATCCTTATTTAGGCGCTCAAGTTGCGGTAGCAAGAGTAAAAGGTTTTCAAGGGGACAATACTTTTCGTTCGCCTTTGAGAATTGCGGCTACTGCGAAACACTTTGCTGCTTACGGATTTGTAGATGCCGGTTTAGAATATAGTGCTTCAGAAGTGAATCGAAATATTTTATATAATCAAGTTTTGCCTCCTTTCAAAGCAGCGGTAGATACAGGAATCAGAAGTGTTATGACGTCTTTTAACACCATTGATGGTATCCCTGCAACAGCGAATCAAATGCTTCTAAGAGAAACGCTTAAAAATAAATGGGGATTTAATGGATTTGTAGTTTCTGACTGGGCTTCTATAAGAGAAATGATTTATTGGGGTTACTCTCCAGACGAAAAATCTGCTGCAAAAAGTGCTGTAGATGCAGGAACTGACATGGATATGGAAGGCGGAATTTTTGTGCCACATCTTGTGTCTTTGGTGCAAAATGGTCAAGTAAAAGAATCGCTGGTAGATGATGCGGTAAGAAGAATTCTTCGTGTGAAATTTGAACTCGGACTTTTTGATGATCCTTATCGTTTTTTAGATGAAAAAAGAGAAAAAGAAGTAATTGGAAATAAAGCCAATCGTGAAGCTGTTCTAGATATGGCCAAAAAATCTATTGTTTTGTTAAAAAATGAAAAACAATTGCTTCCTCTGAAAAAAGAAGGTCAAAAAATATTGTTGTTAGGAGATTTAGCAGCGAGTAAAAACTCACCGTTGGGAAGTTGGAGAATTGCTTCAGATAATAATACAGCAGTTTCGGTTTTAGAAGGCATGCAAAAATATAAAGGCAACAGTTTAAAATACGAAAAAGGAATTGCTTTGACCCAAGAAGAGCCTACTTTTCTTACCGAAGTTCAATACAATACCACGAATAGAGAAGGTTTAGAAGCGGCAAAACAAGCGGCTAAAGATGCAGATGTAATTGTGATGGTTTTAGGAGAACATGGTTTTTCATCTGGTGAAGCCAGAAGCAGAACGCAAATAGATTTGCCGGGATTACAACAAGAATTTTTAGAAGAAATTTATAAAATCAATCCTAATATTGTTTTGGTGCTCAATAATGGAAGACCATTGGCTATTTCTTGGGCTGCGGAACATATTCCTGCGATTGTAGAAGCTTGGCAATTGGGTACAGAAACAGGAAATGCAGTTGCTCAAGTGCTTTTCGGGGATTATAATCCTAGCGGAAAATTGACCATGAGTTTCCCAAGAAATGTGGGGCAAATTCCTATTTATTACAACCATTACAGCACGGGTAGATTTACCAATAAAGATGGTAATGTTTTCTGGAGCCACTATTCAGATGTAGATAAAACGCCACTTTATCCTTTCGGTTATGGATTGAGTTATTCTAAATTTGAATACAGCGCACCGAAAGTGAACAAAAAGACTTTTGCAAAAGGTGAAAAAGTAGAAGTGACGGTAACGGTGAAAAATACTGGAATCTATGCAGGTAAAGAAGTTGTTCAACTGTACGTAAAAGATGATTTTGCAAGTGTAGTAAGACCTATAAAAGAATTAAAAGGCTTTGAAATGGTGGCTTTGCAACCAAACGAAAGTAAAACGCTAACCTTTAGCTTAGGAGAAAAAGAATTAGGATTCTACAACCAAGACGGAAAATTTGTAGTAGAACCCGGAACTTTCAAAATAATGATTGGTGGAAATTCTGCCGATGTACAAGAACTCACTATAGAGTTATTATAGTTTTTTCATTTGTGTTTTCATAAGAAACGCGCAAAACCGAAAGGTTTTGCGCGTTTCATTTTAAAAAATATATTGTATGAATAAAGTTATTTGGTTTTGAATATTTTATTGTATTTCTTGATGAGTTGTAAGGTTTCTTTGTCCGTAGAAAATACAGAATTTAATCCTTGAGGTTCTTGTGGTGGATCTGCCGTGAAATCATCTCCTATATTCCATTTTCCATTGGCTGGATTGTTTTTTCCTATTCCTCCATAACCCCAAAAATTAAGCGCAGTAAATGGCAATTGATGGTCAATAGAATATTTCAATTTTTCAAAAATAAACTGGTAGTACGCATTTCTATTGGCTACAGAAGCTTTCTTATCTAGACTTTCTTTCTCTCTAGGATATCCAAATTCTTCTAAAACCAAAGGTTTATTGAGTTTTTGAGCCACTTGTATATGTTCTTCTATGTAGGTATTGGTATTTTTAATAGCGATTTGAGTAGAATTTTTTTCATCATTCACATCATACCAAGTCCAGTTTTTCGGCCAAATATGCATGGTTAAATAATCAATATTGGGATTATTGTGCGTTCTCTCAAAAGCTTCAATGTCGTTATTAGAACCAGCTTTTCCTTCGGAACCTGTGGTAACGAGATGGTTTTGGTCTAATTTTTTAATTTCAGAAGTTACATCATTGAGCCATTTTGTAAATGCTGGTTCATTAGGTACATTCCAAATTCTAGGTTCATTGGCAACTTGCCAAGCCATGATGGTAGGATCTTCTGTATATTTTATTCCGCTGATGCTATTTTTTCGGTTAAGCACTACATTAATGTGTTTTAAGAAGGCTTCTTTACAAGGTTCACACTGATGAAATTGTGCAGTGTATTCCATAAATTGAGGCCAAGAATAAGGTCCTAAATTAGGATTAGGAACTGTTCCATAACCATTCCATTCTAGATATTTTGCCATTCCGCCGCTCCATTCCCAATTATTGGTGAGATAGAGTACAGCGTCCATGTTTCTTTTCTTCATTTCATTGAGCAAAAAATCTAAACCTATCCATAGATTTTCGTCATAAATGCCTTGTTGAGGCTGAACTGCTGGTTTTACCGTATAATCTTGGTCGCCACCTTCAGCGCTTGCTAAAATCCTAAGATTGGTTATTCCCAGAGATTTAAGTTCATCTAATTCTTTAATGAGTCTTTCTCGGTCACCGTTTTCTCTTCCTAGCATAGCTCCATACCAATAATTAGCACCAATGTAATGGTATGGTTTTTTATTTTTTATGAATTGAGTGTTTTCTATTTTAATGAATTCTTGGGCGTTACAATTGCTGAATAAAGGCAAAGTAAAGACCAATAAACTATTGATTATGGTTCTGCGATGAATCATGGTGAATTTTTATGGAAATTTATATAAATTTTTTAATTGATGTTGCATGATGATTTTATTTTTGAGCGCAAAACTTTGAAAATCCGCAACATTGCTTGTTCCGGGAGTAGGAACGTAATAACCACTACTGTTATTCGTCCAAAACATAACATACGCAATTTGGACATTGTTATTATTGATGGCGTCAAAAAGATATGTAGAAAACCAATTAGGAATGGCAGCTGTAGTGGAAGTGACTCTGTAACCGGTTTCTGTAAGTGCTGCAATTTTATGTTTAGCAATAGCAGCGTCTGATAAATATTTTAATTTGGCATTGGCTGCATTCGCTCCAGAAGTTCCTTTATTGTCGAAATCTCCATAATTATCCATACCGAGAATGTCTACATATTGGTCTCCTGGATATCTAGAAAAATAACTGTTAGCACTTCCGTAAGAATTATCAGGCGAAAATGCGTAGAGAATATTGTGTACATTTTTAGTATCTCGCAAATATTCTACGGTAAATCGATAAACGCTGATGTATTCTTCTGGTGTACAATAAGATGCTCCCCACCAAAACCAATTGCCATCAAATTCATGAAAAGGTCTGAAAATAATAGGAATTAAAGTTCCATTGCTGTCTTTAAGTTGAGAAATAATTTGTGCAACTTTGTCTAGTTTTGTTTTATACCAATTATGGAATTTTCCGCCAGGAAGAATGTTTTTAAATGCGTCTGCTTTTTCTGTAGCGGTCATGTCACTGGTATAGAAGCTATTTTCGTGATAAGGTTCTCTAAGATGCCAGGAAAAAGTATTGATGATTCCTTTAGCGTAAGCTTCTTTAGTGTCTGCAATAATTTTATTTTCTTGCTGTACATACCAATTGTTAGAAGGATTGTCTTTGTCGGTAATAAACATGAAATCAGAGCCTAAAATTCCCGGGTCATTTCCAGTGGTTTTCTTCATGTCCGAAAATCCAGAAGTTTGGTAAAATGAGTTGAAAGCATCTTGGTGACCAATTACCGTTTTGGTTTTTCCTAAATTTCTAAGATTATAGAATAATGCTGCCGTTTCTGTGGTAGCGTTTTTGTCTACCATGTAAGTTTTTACATTTTGTGGAGTTACCACATCTGTTTCAACTGTTGGAGTAGGTGTAGGTTTTGTTGGCTCTTCTCGGCTACAAGAAAAAATGAAAAAAAGTAAATTCAGAATGATTAAAACTTTGGTTTTCATCTTTTAAGGATTAAATTTTACTTGAATGTCATCTGCATAAAGAATTCCTGTCGCAAAACCTATAGCAATCATAATTCTTGTTCTTTGAGTATTTTGAGGAAGAGTAAAAGTTTTAGAATAAAATTGCCAATCTGTACTTCCAGTTACGAAAGCGATGCTTTCATCTTGAGCAGTTTTATTTTTACCATCGCTGGTAAATTCTACATTTAGCAATCCGTTATTCCAAGGATTTTCGCCCTGTATAATTTTTTCAGATTTTAGCCAACCAGAAATGGTAATGCTTTTTGCATTACTAGGAACATTAAATTCTTGGTCAATTCCTTCCCAATTTTTGGTTTCTGAAATAATTTTAGCGGCAGAGTTTCCTTCTTTTTTTAGCTCATTATTTATAGAAAAGTTGCCTCGCCACGAAGTCTTTCCATTTTCAAAATTTCCGTTGTTAAAGGTTTTCGATAGAGTATTTTGAGAAGATTTTGGAGTATTTTTTAATGAAATTGCTTCCTTTTTCTTGATATCTTCGTCTACTATTTTTTCGTAGTCTTCTTTAGAAATCGGGATGATTTTTATATCATCAAAAAGAAACAAACCAGTACATTCTGAAAGGGCAATCATTAATCTTCCAGAGCGCGAATTTTCGGTTGGAATTATTTTTTTTACAAGTTGCCAGTTGGTAGTGCCTTCTAGTTCTACGATATTTTGATTTTTGCCTGCCATTTCTAGAACGATGACAGCCTTATTCCAGTTATTTTTCCCTTTTTCTACCGCATCAGCTTTTACCCAAGCAGAAATTTCTATTGCTGGAGTATTTTTAGGAATTATAAATTCTTGGTCTATTCCTTTCCAAGAAGGAGAGGTGTATTCGTAAATATTGCCACTTTTGCTTCCTGTTTTTTTTACATAGGGATTTATGGTTAAAATATTTTCTCCACGCCAAGACATGGCATCGGATTCGAAACTACCGTTTTTGATAAGGTTTTTTTGACCAAAAATCGTTGAAAAGCTTAAAAAAGCTAAAATAAGGCTGAACTTTTTCATGATAATCTCTGTTTTTAAAGACGTTTTATGAGTTCTATACATGCTCTGGAATTGTGATAAGGGCATTTCCAAAGTCCGGCTTTGTCTTTTAGAATGGGGGTGTAATCTTCTCTGATTCCCCAAATCCATTCTCCCTTTTTATGGTCGATGATGTATTTTTCTACAAATTCGAAATTCTTTTCGGTGATGCGTAGAAATTCTTCATTTTGGGTAAGTTGCCACGCATTGATCATTCCTATCCATAGCTCAGCTTGAGGCCACCAATGTTTCTCGGCGATGAATTTTTTTTCTTTGGGATCAAATTCATACCAAAGTCCACCATCTTCCGCAATGCCTTCTTTGGTGCTTTCGGCAAAATGAACAGCATGTTTTTTATAGATTTCTATCAGTTCCAAATCTTGAATAGCTTCTGCGCACCATTGGAGCAACCAAGCTGCTTCTATATCATGTCCGTAAGAAATTACATCTTCTTTTTCTACCCAATTTTCATCAAAAAAGAGCTTCAAATGATTCTTGGTTTTGTCAATAAAATGAAGGTCTACAATTTCTAGAATTTCCTTGATGGCTTCTTTCAACTTTTGATTAGGCCAAACCAAATAAAGATTCGCATACGCTTCTACAATGTGCAAATGCGTATTCATGGTTTTCTTTTCATTGGCGTCTTTTTCGCTTAATCTCAAATCTTCTATTTCTTCCCAATTTCTGGTAAAAGCTTCTAAATAGCCTCTTTTTTGGTGGTCTCTACTGTGTAATTCTATTTGATAGAAGAGATTTTGAGCCATTTCTAGCGCTTCTTCGTTTTTATAAATTTTATAAAATTCAGACAATCCATAAATGGTAAAAGCGAGAGCGTAAATTTGGTTTTTGGTGTCTTTTGGAGCGCCATTATGATAGAGCGTCCAAAAAATTCCGCCAAATTCTTTGTCAAAAAAATAATTTTTGATGTAAAAGAAAGCTCTTTTGGCGAGATTGAGATATTCTGGATTTTTGGTTAAATCATAAGCTGCTGAAAAAGTCCAAAGAATTCTGGCATTTAGTACAGAGCCTTTGTCTGCTAAAATATTTTTAGAATCCAGATGGTTAATTTCTCCTATAAAACCACCATTTCTCTCATCGAGCATATTTTTGGCCCAATATTCTAAAATATTTTGAAGTTCTTTTTCAGCTTTATTTTTGAGGTGAAGAATTCTATTTTCCACGCGAAATTAATTTAGGGTAAAAACCTCACGCATTTCTTTGTGAGGTTTTCGGGAATTTAAAGTTATAATTGTGAGATTTTATTTTTGTCTATCAGTTTTATAATTCTCTGCACCGAAGCATAAGTGGTAAAATCATCTTCAGGCGTTTGAGCCACATAATCTATCAATCGCTCTATATCTGAGACTGCTACATGCATTCTGGTATCCGAAGAAGCGTAATAAATGTACACTTTGCCATCTTGGTCAGCAATCCAGCCGTTAGAGAAAAGCACATTAGATACATCGCCTATTCTTTCTTGATCTTCTGGAGCCATAAAATGACCAGCTGGAACATGAGTAACTTTAGAAATATCTTCTAAATCTGTCATGAACATATACAAAGTGTAACGCAAACCTGCAGCGGTGTTTCTCACGCCGTGAGCAAGATGAAGCCAGCCTTTTTCGGTTTTAATAGGAGCGGGACCTAATCCGTTTTTTAGTTCGTAAATGGTGTGGTAATTTTTTCCAAAAATTATTTTTTCGTCTTGTACTACAGGATTGGTCATGTCTTCTATGAATCCAAGGCCAATTCCACCGCCGTTTCCTACATCTATAAAACCATCTTGAGGTCTTGTGTAAATTGCATATTTGCCATTCACAAATTCAGGATGAAGCACCACATTTCTTTGTTGACCAGAGTTTGAAACCAAATCAGGAAGTCTTTCGAAGTGAATTAAATCTTTTGTTCTTACAATTCCAGCATTGGCAATTGCAGAACTGGTGTCGCCTTTTGGAGCATTTGGGTCTTTTCTTTCGGTGCAAAAAATACCGTAAATCCAACCGTCTTCGTGTTTTACCAATCTCATGTCGTAAGCATTGGTGTCTGGATTCCCTTCGATTTGAGGAATGACACAAGGTTTTTCCCAAAATTTAAAATGATCTATTCCGTTTTCACTTTCTGCGATAGCGAAAAACGATTTTCTGTCATTTCCTTCCACTCTTACACAAAGAATATATTTGTCATTAAATTGAATGGCTCCTGCATTAAATGCTGCATTGTAGCCAATTCTCTCTAAAAGCAGCGGATTTTCTTTTTCGTTAAAATCATATCGCCAGTCGAGTGGAATATGTTTGGCTGTAACTACAGGATTAGAATATCTTGTAAAAATACCGTTTGATACTTCATTTTTTGGGCTGTTAGGTTTCTCGATGAGGTTTTGGTATTCTTCTTCGAGTTCTTTTTTTCTTTTTAAGAAAACATCTTTAGCATTCATCATAATCATCATTTTATCAATATTTATTGTAATTATTTGGTTCTTCTGGAGTTAAGTTCTTCAGAAATTTCTTTAACTTTTTTGTCAGATAGAGGATAAAACATCATCCCTATAAAAGCGATAACACAGCAGATTGCAGGAAGTATACTTATCATAAGTTTCTCTCCGAAAATGGTTTCTGGATTTTGAGTCATTGCATCTGGAGCATAATTAAACCAAGCAAGAATCCATCCGCTTAAAGCAGCACCAAGAGCCCAGCCTAATTTTTGAGACATAGAAGAAGAAGAGAAAATAAGACCTGTAGCTCGTCTTCCGGTAAGGAGTTCTTGGTGGTCTACAATATCTGCAAACATAGACCAGAGTAATGGTAAAACATATCCTGCAAAAAGAGAAACTAAAAATTGTAAACTAAGAATCCATAGGATGTTATTAGGAATAATGTAGAAGAATGAACTTAATACTCCTGCGATAAGAATGGCAATCATGTAGGTTTTTTTCTTTCCGTATTTTGCAGAAATGCTTGGTGCTAACATTACACCGATTAAATTGGCAGCTTGACCTACGAGGAAATAAATGGTAGTCATATCCCAACCTGTTCCCGTCATTTTATAATTGAATTTCACATAATCTCTGAAATAATAGATGGCCACACTATCTCTTACTGCATTAAAAAGGAGTGCAGCTAATCCTGTAGCCACTAAAATCCACCAAGGTGCATTGTGAAATAAATTTTTAAGGTCTGATTTTATAGAAGCATTTTCTTCGCTTTCGATTTGCTGTACTCTTTCTTTAGTCCAACTGAAACACAGTAAGAATAGAATAACGCAAATGATTCCTATACTTCCTACTCCCATTACCCAACCAATTACAGACGTACTCACAGTAGATTCTGCTGCGCTGGTTACTTGGTTTACCTTTTCGGTGTCAAATGTTTTTGCAAAAAAATCAATTAAAGGTTGTAGTAACATAAACGTTACGAAACTTCCAATAAATGCAAATGACATTCTGTAAGAAGAAAGTTGATTTCTTTCTTTGGGGTCTGCAGAAATAGCACCGAGTAAAGAAGCGTAAGGAACATTAATCATAGAATAAACAATCATCATCAGCGAATAAGTGACGTATGCATAGATGAGTTTGTTACCTTCACTTAAATCTGGAGCGTAAAAGGTAAAAACACCCATTACTGCAAAAGGAATGGCGAACCAAAGCAAATAAGGACGATATTTTCCCCATCTTGTTTTGGTTCTGTCTGCTGCAATTCCTACAAAGACATCAAAAAAAGAGTCCCAGAGTCTGGCAATCAGAAACATGGTTCCTGCAGCTGCAGCGGTAATACCAAATACATCTGTGTAGAAAAATAAGGAGTACATTCCAAATATTTTCCAGAACATAGAAGAAGCAGCATCTCCGAAACCGTATGCTATTTTTTCTTTAAGTTTTATTTTTTCGACCATTATTTGTAAATATTTTCTTGAGTAATATCTTTTTGAAAGAATGTTTTCGGGCTGTTATAAAATTCTATAAAATCCTTTTCGCTGAGTTGTCCTTTATAAGGAGCATAGTAATGCATTTTCTTTTCTTGCTCTTGCCATCCATGATTTCTCCAAAGCAAAACGAAAGAAATTTTATAATTTCCAATGGCTTCGGTAAGGGTTTTTGTCCACCAATTTTCATAAGGAATCTGTTCGTATCCAGTTTCTGCAATCGCCATAGGTTTTTGATGTTCTACTGCTACTTCATTCATTATTTTCAGCTGGTTTTGCACTTCTGTGATAAAGGAAGAATCAGTTACAGGATTCGTGTATTGGTATTTGTCAAAACTCAAAACATCTACCACATCATCTCCTGGGTAATATTCTAGAAATTCTTCCTTAGATTTGAAATCAGCAGTATTGTATACAATGATGAGGTTGTTGAGTTTTTTAGTTTCTCTAAGATAATGAATGGTAAATGTCCAAATTTCTTTAAATTCTTGAGCTGAAGCATTGTTTTTACACCACCAGAACCAGTTTCCGGTCAATTCATGGAAAGGTCTGTATAAAATGGGGATTTTTTTGCCGTCAGAACCTTTAAGATTACCTAAAAATTGTGCTGCTTCATCTAGCCAAGACAGGTACAATTGGTGTTTTTCGCCGTTCGGAAGGATAGAACGCAAAGAGCCTGAAGTGGTATCCCAAGAATTTCTCATCGTTAAAGGATTATCCATATGCCAACTGATGGTAGAAACACCACCTCTGTCATAGATTTCTTTAATCCAATTCTTCATTTTTTTGAAAGGAACTCCATCTATATTATTAGATTTTTCATGTTCTATTCCTCCTAAATCCCAACCATATAAAGCAGGGTAATCTCCTGTTACGTCTTTTATATCACTTCTGCCTTCTTCATATCTCCATTTTACACCGTAAGCTAAATCATCTTGATGACCGAATAAAAATCCTTTTTCCTGAAGTAGAATAAGGTTTTGATATAAATTTTCGGTTTCTGGAGTGGCATTTTTATCAGAAAGTGAATGGTGTTTTTTTTCTGGTAATTGTCCGTAGCAAGAGACTACCCATAGCAATAGGGAGACCCATAATATATTTGGAATGTAAAATTTCATACTCTAAAAATAGAATTTTAAAATTAATAACAAAAAAAAAGATTGTTTGAAAAATTAATAAAAAACATGATTTTTATTATGTTAACAAATTCGGGAGAATCTCTATTTTTGTTAATACAAATTTAACTGATGTTTTTTTTAAGTTGATAATACTATTTTATCATAATTATATTATATAATTGCAAAAAATATTGATATGAAAAATGAGAATAATTTTTTCAGAGAAATTCCACCTTTAACCAGTAGTGATAGTTTTTTGGTTTTTGATAGAGTAAAAGATAAGTTTGATTTTCCTATTCACTTTCATCCAGAATATGAAATAAATTTCATCGAAAATGGAAAGGGTGTAAGAAGAATTGTAGGAGATCATATAGAAGAAATAGATGATTTAGAGCTGGTTTTAGTGGGTCCTAATCTTTATCACGCATGGGAAACTCATAAGTGCAAACAAAAAAAAGTGCATGAAATTACCATCCAATTTGAAGAAAATCTTTTTGAAGATAGTTTACTTTCAAGGCGTATCATGAGACCGATACGTGATATGTTCAACAGATCTTCTCATGGGATTTTGTTCTCAAGAGCCACTACGGAATATCTGGCGCAAAGAATTTGTAATCTTTCTAGATTAGATGGGATGGATTATTTTTTAGAAATTTTGTCCATACTTCATGATATGGCTACTTCTAGAAATCAAAGGATACTTTCCACGTATACAGTAGATTATGATACTTTCGAAGATGATGATAGAATGAAAATTGTCTATGATTATATTCAAAAGAATTATGCTAATAAAATAACATTAGAAGAGGTTTCTAAAGTAGCATTGATGAGTCCGGTTTCTTTTAATAGGTTCATAAAAAAGAGAACCAATAAGACCTTCGTGAATTATGTAAATGATGTAAGAATAGGTTATGCAGCTAGAAATTTGGTAGAAAAAGACCTAAGTATTTCAGAAATTGCATTTAAATGTGGTTTTAATAATATTGCCAATTTTAATAGAATTTTTAAAAGCGTAAAAGGCGTTACACCTAGCGTATACAGAGAAGAATTTAACGGAATTAAGAGGATATTATAGGGTTGGTTTTATGATATTATTTTGTCAAAATTAATTTATTAAATGATACTTTTTAACATGAAAAATATCATCAGCGAAAATAATAGTAACAAATGATAAAATAATATTAACAAAAATTTCACATTCCTAATAAATTTGTTTTGTTAAAAAACATAAAGTTTTATTGATAATTTCAAAATTTGAAAAAGGTCAATAAATAGAAAAATTAAACCAACACTTTTTATCATGAAGAGTTTTCTTTATTACCTAAATCCAAGTAACAGGGGCAAAACAAGTATCGCTGCACTGTTTCTATTGGGAGCAATTACATGTGTTGATGCGCAACAGAGCACCAATCGAGATTCTCTCAAAACCAAATCTATAGACGAAGTAGTTGTAATAGGCTACGGTACTCAAAAAAGAAAAGATGTCAATTCATCTATTTCATCGATCAAGTCATCTGATATTCAGTCACTAAAACAAGTAAACGTAGACCAAATGTTGCAAGGGAAACTTGCAGGGGTAGTAGTTACGAATGGTAACGGACAACCAGGTGCAGCTGCTTCTATTAGAGTAAGAGGAACGACCTCCCTTAATGGAGTAAATGAACCGCTATATATTATAGATGGTATTCCTATTTCTGGTGACGCCAGTGGTAGAGCAACCAGTGGAAGACCTGTTGCAGGAAGTGATTTTTCTTCTACAGGTGGTGGCGGTAATAATACCGTTTCTCCTATTTCTTTCTTAAATCCTAATGATATAGAATCTGTAGACGTATTAAAAGATGCTTCTGCAGTGGCTATTTATGGAGCAAGAGGTGCAAATGGTGTTATCATTATTACCACCAAATCTGGTAAAAAAGGAACAGGTAAAATTTCTTACGATGGTTCTACCAATATTACCCAAATTCCTAAATATTTAGATGTAATGAATCTGCAACAATATGCAGCACATCAAAATAATTTGGCATTACTCTTCAATACACAATTAAGACCAGAGTTTTCTCATCCTGAACTTTTAGGCCTAGGAACGGATTGGCAAAATGAAATTTTCCAAATCGGTTTTGGGCAATCTCACCAATTAAGTTTTTCTGGAGGTAAAGATGGTACAAGCTATTATCTATCTGGTAACTTTATGGATCAGACTGGGAATATTTTAGATACCGGAATGAAAAGATATACCTTCAGAGCCAATATAGATGCCAAAGTAAAACCTTGGTTAAAAGTAGGAACCAATTTATCTACGGGGATTACTAATGAAAACTTCACCGTAAATCAAAGTTTCGGAGGGTTAATTACCAATATGCTTCTTCAAGGTCCAGATATGCCTGTAAGAAACTTAGATGGTACTTTTGCTTCGCCGCCACAAAATCAAAATGTAAACTATTTTAATCCAGTTGCGGAAGCGCTAGAAAGAGAAAATAAATTGATTAGAAAAAATTTCTTAGGAAGTGTTTTCGGGGAAGCCAATTTACTAAAAGGATTAAAATATAGAGTAGAATTATCTGCCAATACAGAGTTTACAGAATACACAGATTTCTATCCTTCTTATGATAGAGGAACTCAGTTTAATTTAACTGCAGATTTATTCGAAAGAAGACAAAATTGGTATTCTACCAATATTCAAAACTTATTGACTTACGATTTAAATTTCAATAAACATAAAATTACCGCACTTGTAGGGCAAGAAGCCAATGATTCTCATTGGGAAGGTCTTTTGGCAGAAGCGCATGGTTTTAAATTTAATGATATTCATAACATTTCTATGTCAGATGCAGACAGCAGAACCGTTACAGGATATAAAGGTAGCCAAGCACTTTCTTCTTTATTTGGACGTTTGATTTACGATTTTGATAATAAATACAGTATTACCGCTTCTATCAGAAGAGACCAATCTTCTAAATTTGAGCCCGCTATCGACGGAAAACAAGTAGGATATTTCCCATCAGTTTCTGTTTCATGGAAAGTGAGCAGCGAAAAATTCATGGAAAGTGTAAAAGATTATATCTCTTTACTTAAAATTAGAGCAGGATATGGCGAAACAGGAAACCAACAAATTCCGAACGGAAGATATGCAGCAAACCTGACTCAATATTTTCTTCCAGGAAATATCCCAAATCCTAATTTAACTTGGGAAAGTATGAAACAAACAGATATTGGTTTAGATTTTACATTATTCAATCATTTCAATGTCAATTTTGATGTTTACAAAAAGCTATCAGATAATTTCTTATTCCAATATCCATTACCAGATTATTTAACCGGTGGTTCGTCTAATTATGGTGGTATTGATTCTCCTTATTTCAATATGGGACAAGTAGAGAATAGAGGTTTTGATTTAACCATGTCTTATAGAACAAAAAATGACGAAGGTTTCAACTGGAATTCTACATTGGTAATGTCTCATAACCAAAACAAATTGCTTAATATTATCAATGGAGTTACGCTCACCGAACAAGCGAATATGAATGGTTATCAACCATATATAGTTTCTAATACAATCGTAGGTTCTGCTATTGGTACATATTGGGGATTCAAAACAGATGGTTTGTTTACCAGTCTAGAACAACTTAATAATGCGCCAATTCAGTTTGGACAATCTGTAGGAACAGCTCCTGGTCAAACGTATCTAGGTGATGTGAAATATGTAGACGTAAATGGAGATGGTAAAATTACCACGGATGATGCTACCATCATCGGAGATCCAAATCCAGATTTAACCATTGGTTTCACTAATAGTTTCAGTTATAAGAATTTTGATTTGTCTATCTTCTTAAATGGAGTTGTAGGAAATGACGTAATGAACTTAACCAGAAGAAATGGTTTAGAAAACTCTATGTTGTACAAAAATCAATTGGTAGAAGCAGCAAATTATTGGACTGAAGATCGTCCTAATTCAGATATTCCTCGTCCGATTAACAGCAGCAGTAATTCAAACATCTTGATTTCTGATAGATTCGTAGAAAAAGGAGATTTCCTTAGAATCCAGAACGTTACTTTAGGATATACTTTCTCGCCAGAAGCTTTAGAATCTATTAAAATGACCAAAGTGAGAATTTATGGTACAGTACAGAATCTCTATACTTTTACCAATTATACAGGCTATGATCCAGAAATTGGATTATTTAATCAGAATCCATTGCTAAACGGAATAGATAATGGTAGATATCCTATGCCAAGAACTTTTTCTTTAGGGGTAAACTTAGAATTTTAAAAAAGAGTAAAATGAAAATTTATAAATTTAATTCGGTAAAAAAAATATTGTTCTTTGCAATACTTACCGCAGGATTAAGTTCGTGTTCTAACGAATTTACAACAAGACCTTCAGAGGATTCTATTACTGCAGATTCTTACTATAAGACCAATGAACAAGTGGCAAGTTGTACAGATGCATTGTATAACAGAACTTGGTTCCAGTTTCACAATAAGTTTTTCTTTGCCATTTCTGAAGTAGGTTCTGGTAATATGTATACCAATTCTTCAGATGTTAATGCCATGCGTAATTTCTCTATCAATGGTTCAGACCCTGAACTTAATAACGGATGGCAGTCACTTTGGGCAAATGTAGCACAAGCAAATTACTTAATTAATAACCTTAAAATTAGAGTAGCGCCCGCAGTAAGTCAAGAAGTGGTGAACAATGCGCTTGGTGAAGCGTATTTTATGAGAGCTACTGCTTATTTTTATTTGGTGAGATTATGGGGGCCAGTTCCAATTATTGAAAACAATTTAGACCATGTTTCTAGCCCACAATTGAATACCAATAGAGTAGAAGATGTATATGAACTCATCAGAAGAGATTATGTAAAAGCATCAGAATTACTTTATTCTAAAACTAGAGGAAGCGCTTATGCAAGCAATGTTAAAGTTTCTAAAGGCTCTGCAAAAGCAATGTTAGCTAAGGTATATCTTTATATGAAAGATTATCCTAAAGCTAGAGCAGCGGCAGAAGAAGTAATCAACAGTGGAGAATTTAAACTGTTAGGAGGAAGTGCTTTGCCTAATAAATCTTTCGGAGATTTATTTACTTACGCAGGAAATAACAATGAAGAATCTATCTTCGCTTTACAGTGGAAAGGAGATGGTAACTATGGTTCTGCTAGCAATTGCAATACGCAATTCGGGATCAGTAATGGTAGTATTTCTACTTCTAATGCAACTTATGGAGGAGTTTTTGCGCCTTCTCAAGATATTTTAAATCTGTATTCATCTTCAGATGTCAGAAGAAAAGAAACCATTATGTTGCCAGGAGATGTTTATCCAAGTATCAAAGCTAAAATTGGCTCCAATTATGGACCACTTGTAGTTCCTGCTGCTGATTTAATTGGTGGTCAAGGTGCAGGTGCAGCTATTAAAAAATATTGTCTTGGTGTAGTAAACGGAGATGTTACAGGGCCAGCTGATGGTTGGGCTATGATGAATAACAATACTTATATCATGAGATATGCAGAATTATTGCTTATTCATGCAGAAGCGGTTTTAGCAGGCGGTTCTAGTACTGCAGATGCTTCTGCGCTAAAATCTCTAAATGCAGTAAGAAATAGAGCTGGATTAAACAGTGTTTCTTCATTCACTTTTGATGATTTATTCACAGAGAGAAGAAAAGAACTTGCGTTCGAAGGAGATTATTGGTTTGATTTAGGAAGACTTCCTAGAGCTAAAGCTATTGCAATCATGTCTGCTCAAAACAGAGGAAATATGTGGGGCGCTGAGTATTTTACACCAGACGAAGCAGATTTTTCTTTGCCATATCCTACCAATGATGTGATTAAAAATCCTAAATTATTAGAGGCTCCGGTTCCTTATATTTTTAAATAAAATAAATTCACATGAAAAATTTAAATATCAATAGATTATTCTGGACATTATTCCTTTCTGTTTTTGCAATAATCAGTTTGTCATCATGTAGAGATGATAGCTCAGATGATTCTAAAGCAGGACCTCCAGTAATCGAAAAAATTACAGGTTCATTAGACGGTGAAGGTAAGCCCGTAGACTTAACACCTATTACACAAGCGCAAGCCAATAATACCGTAATTATCCACGGTTCTGGGTTTAAAACCTTACAACACGTATATTTTAACGGGACAGAATCTGCTTTCAATCCAAATTTTGTTACCGATAATGTAATCGTGGTAAATATCAATGAGAGTACACCTTATGCTAATGCAAGCAATAAACTGAAATTAGTAACCGCTTTTGGTGAGGTAGTATATGATTTCACTGTAGCGCCACCTTCTCCAGAAATCAGCAGTTATAATTCTATTAATGCACAAGCTGGAGAAACCTTCAAGATTTACGGTAAATATTTCTTAAATCCAGAAGTAAAAGTGGGAACAGCTACTGCTACTATTGTCTCTTCTACACTTACAGAAATTGTAGCGACTATGCCTGCAAATGCCAATGATAAATATGTTTCGGTAACCACCATTTCAGGAACTTCTACAGCGGCTCAAGCAGTAGGTTCAGCGCTATATGATGACGAAATTCAAGGTGATGCAGGTCACTCGACTTGGAGCGGAACGCCTATTGTTACAGATTTTGCAGATGATACTTTCCAAGGTAAAAAAGCCATGAAAATTGCTTTCGGAGGTTGGGATGGTGCAGATTTCAAATTCAATTCTAGAAATGTTTCTCAATACAAAGCATTCAGAATTAGAGTGAAAAGTACTGTAGATAATTCTTCAGCAAGTCTTAAAATGGTTTTCGGTGGTTGGGCTTTCCAAATCGTAAAACCAGTTACTACAGGTTGGACGTACATAGAAATTCCTTTCTCTGAAATTGGTAATCCTACTACTTTTGACCAAATTACGTTCCAAGAGTCTGGTAATTTTGGTGGAAACACACTTCTTATCGATGATATGGGATTTGTATTAAAATAATGAAGTATAAGAATTAATAATTATTGCTAAGAACCCTGATTTGTAGGGTTCTTTTTGTAAAAATTCATGAAAACAAAAATTTTAAATATCGCTGTGCTGCTTCTTTGCCTTGGTTTAGGAGCGCAGAAATTTCAAGGAGTTGCCAATACGCCACCGATGGGTTGGAATTCTTGGAATACTTTCGAAGTTAATATCAATGAAGAATTGGTAAAGCAAACCGCAGATATTATCGTTTCTTCTGGAATGAAAGATGCAGGTTATGAGTACATTGTGTTAGATGATGGTTGGATGGTAAAAGACCATCGTGACGAAAACGGAAACCTTATTCCAGATCCTGTAAAATTCCCAAGTGGAATGAAAGCGCTTATTGATTATGTACATGCTAAAGGTTTGAAATTTGGGTTGTACAATTGTGCAGGAACCAATACTTGCGCAGGTTATCCCGGAACCAGAGGTTATGAATACCAAGATGCTAGATTTTACGCGAGTTTAGGCATAGATTTTCTGAAATACGATTGGTGTTTTACAGAAGGGATTAATGCTAAAGAAGCCTACACTACCATGAGCAAAGCCTTAAAAACTGCTGGGAAACCTATCGTTTTCTCCATTTGTGAATGGGGAGACAATCAACCGTGGAATTGGGCAACACTTGTGGGAAATCTTTGGAGAATTTCGGGAGATATTTACCCGTGTTTCGATTGTGAATACAAGCACGAAGAAGGAAATTGGTCTTCTTGGGGTGTTCTTAAAATTTTAGAAATGAGAAAAGACATTCGTAAATTTTCAGGACCTGACCATTGGAATGATTTTGACATGATGGAAGTAGGAAACGGAATGACTTTAGCAGAGGATAAGTCGCATTTTACGCTTTGGTCTATGATGGCGTCTCCGCTTTTTGCAGGAAATGATTTAAGAAGCATGAAGCCAGAAACTTTGAAAATTTTGACCAATAAAGAAATGATTGCTATCAATCAAGATGTTTTGGGAATTCAAGGGTTTAAATATCAGTCAGAAAATGGAATAGATGTTTGGGTAAAACCTTTAGCTGATGATAATTGGGCAATGGTTTTCTTAAACCGAACAGAAAAATCTCAAAAAATTAAATTTGATTGGAAAAAGCATGTTATAGAAGACTTAGATTTCAAATTTACCCTAAACTTAACGCAACAAACCTATACTTTAAGAGACCTTTGGGAACATAAAGACTTAGGGAAAACCAATAAAATTTTTGAAAAAGAATTGGCTTCTCATGATGTAGTTGCACTAAAACTGACAAAAGTTAAAAAATGAAAAAAATAATCTATTTCATCACATTGGCATTGCTCACTTCCTGCGGAACTTCTTTTGTAGGAAAACACGGCCAACTTTCGGTAAAAGGAACGCAATTGGTAGACAAAAACCAAAAACACGTCATGCTCCGTGGAATGAGTTTCGGTTGGCACAGCATGTGGCCTAGATTTTATAATAAATCTGCTGTTTCTTGGCTCAAAAAAGATTTTCATGCCAATGTAGTTCGTGCTGCATTAGGTGTAGAACATGGCGAATTTGGCAATTATATGAAAGATAAACAATTTGCCAAAGAAAAAATTTACGCCGTGATTGACGGAGCCATAAAAAACAACATTTATGTAATTGTAGATTGGCACAGTCATAACATCAATTTGAATGAAGCCAAAGAGTTTTTCGATGAGGTTTCTCAGAAATATGGCAAATATCCAAATGTTATCTACGAAGTCTTTAATGAACCAGACTATGAAACTTGGGCAGAAGTAAAAGCCTATTCCGAAGAAATTATAAAAGTCATCAGAAAAAACGACCCTGATAATGTTATTTTAATCGGTTCTCCTTCTTGGGATCAAGATGTGCATCTTCCTGCAAAAGATCCTATTACCATAGACCAAAATCTCATGTACACCATGCATTTTTATGCAGCAACGCACGAAAAATGGTTGAGAGATAGAACGGATGAAGCGCTGAAAAGCGGTTTGCCGATTTTCGTTTCAGAAAGTGCAGGGATGGAAGCTTCTGGAGATGGAAAAATGAATTACCAATCTTGGCAAGAATACATTTCTTGGATGGAAGAACGCGGAATAAGTTGGGTAGTTTGGTCGGTTTCAGATAAAGATGAAACTTGCTCTATTCTTAAAAAATCTGCTCATTCCGAAGGGAATTGGAAAGCAGAAGACCTCAAAGAATCTGGCCAGAAAACCAGGGAATACCTTCGGTTTTATAATAAAGTTAAAGACTAATAAAAATCCCGAATCAAGTTCGGGATTTTTATTTTTTAGTTTCTGTCGTAATCATCTTCTATTCTCACAATGTCATCTTCACCGAAGTACGTTCCAGTTTGCACTTCTATAAAGATAAGCGTGTCTACTCCCACATTTTCTACACGGTGTTTTGCTGTAAGTGGAATAAGCGCTGTTTCGCCGTAATGGTAGATTTTATCTTCGCCGTCTAAAGTAATTTTTGCCGTTCCTTGAATAATCGTCCAAGCTTCCTGACGGTGATGATGGTATTGATAAGACAATCTTTGACCAGGTTTTACCTCTATTCTTTTCATTTTAAAATGGGGTTCATCAAATAATACAAAGTATTTTCCCCATGGTCTTTCTCCGATTTCGTTCATTTCTTTTTTTAGGTAAAATTACGCTTTATTGCGCCTCTATTTTTCTACTATTTTTTCAATTTACGGTATTAAATTTTTAGTTAATGGAGTAGAAAAACAGAATGGAAAACAATTTTTTTAAGATGTCAATTTCTGCCATTCTATTTCACTGATTTTATTTAAATTTGTTAGAAACTAATAAACTGAAACTCAAATAACGAAACAAACCAATGCTTTCAATTATTAAAACAGAATAGGATTTTGTCACAGCGTTTTTCCATTTAAGTATTTTTTAATTTGAGTTTTATGCAATATTTTAAACAGCTCTCTATGAAAAAGATAATTTTGGCTACATTTTTTTTATTTCTTTTGGCTTGTAATAATCAAAATAAACAACCTAATTCAAATAATATTGTTGTTTTCAATGAAGAATTTAAAGATGAAAATCATCACAAAGAAATTCATGATAGAATGGATTTAGCCTCTGAAGAATTAGATAGAAATGATTCTATATTAGTTTCGCTTTATTATTTAAGTGAAAAAAATCCCACTTTAGCAATTAAAAAGGCCGATAGTATTATAAAATCTTCTAAAAATGAAACTGACAAAATGAAATTGATGGTTCAAAATTCTTTATTGAGTTCTTTCAATTATTTTATTGCTGAAATTAAATATAAGAGTGGAGATTATAAAAGTTCTTTGGCAATTCTTGAAGCTGATGATTACGTTTCAGATGATAATGCTGCGGCAATGGCAGCAAACTATATAAAATTGGGGAAGCCTGAAAAAGCAAAACCTCTGATTGATAGTATTAGAAATTATTTGACAGATTACACTCGAGCAAATTATTATGAAAGTGTTAGAGATAAAAAGAATGCTTTTAAGATTTATGAAAAAATTAAAAATGACAAATCAATTAAGCATTATGCATATTATCAACTTGCGGTAAATAGATATAATGAACTTTTAAAGCCTAATCCAAAGTTATTACATGAAATTTACTACCCAACAGGAAATCCAAATTTTGACATAGCTGATTCAGATTATGAAAATAGAAGTAAAATTTTTGATATATTCTTAAATATGCCCGAAGTTAAAAAATGTAAATGCGGAGTTCATATTGTTGAGTCTCCTCAAGAAAATGACAAAGATTATTATTGGATAAAAATAGGAAATATTGAAAGTGACGATATACGAGATATTTCGAATTTTGACAAACTTAAAACAAAATATAATTTTTTTGTTTATCCAAAAAACAACTTTGAAGTAAAATTTTACAATCCAAAAACTAAACAATTTGTAAGTTTAGAAGAATGGAGAAGTAAGAGATGAAAAGAAATAAACAAATCCGGATCTCCGAAATTTCCAATCCATGAGCATATAAATACAAGCACAGCAATCTACGCTGTTTTTTTTTATGTAAATCAAGAAATAAATGATAAAAATATTTTTCTTGTGTTATTATTATTGGGGTGTTATAAGTTGAAACTATATAAATTTAAAATATTTATATAAAAATATAGGGGTTGTGTTTCAAAAAATATATTTTTTTTAAATAAAATGTTTACATTTGTAGGGGTTAAAACAGAAAATATGTTATTGAAAGTAGAAAAACGTTGGGTTATTGCTTTTATCATTACAGCGATAGTAGCAATGGTAAGTTTATTCTGGCCAACTCAGTTGCCAGATGCTAGTTCGGGAGTTTTTTTAGAAGAAAATAATTTAGTAGGAGCAGATATTGCTTGGTTATTGGCTTCATCGGGTTTAGTCCTTTTGATGACGCCGGGTTTATCTTTCTTCTATGGCGGAATGGTGGGCAAAAAAAATATAATTTCTACCATGTTGCAGAGTTTTATTGCACTGGGAGTCATTAGTTTAGTTTGGGTAGTGGTTGGTTTTTCGCTCTCTTTCGGAGATTCTCTCGGATTTTATATTGGCAAAGAACATTACGGAATCATAGGCAATCCTTTTAGTTTTACTTTTTTTAACCAAGTAGGCGTTTTGCCACATTCTAAAATGGCTTCTACCGTTCCTTTTATCCTTTTTGCATTGTTCCAAATGAAATTTGCAGTGATTACTCCTGCCATTATCACGGGAAGTTTTGCAGAGAGAGTAAGATTTGTAAGTTACCTTTTATTTATCGTATTGTTTTCACTGTTCATTTATGCACCTTTGGCTCACATGGTTTGGAGCGGAGACGGATTCTTGGTTAAATTTTTTGGAATTAAAGATTTTGCAGGTGGAACTGTAGTTCACATGAGTGCTGGTTTTGCAGCTTTAGCAGGTGCTTTGATGATTGGGAAAAGAAAAAATGACCATCACGAACCTTCCAATATTACGTATGTGATTTTAGGAACAGGAATGTTGTGGTTTGGTTGGTTCGGATTTAATTCGGGTTCAGCTTTAGCTGCCAATGCCACTGCAGCGATGGCTTTTGGAACTACAACGATAGCTTCTGCTTCAGCGATGATGACTTGGATATTTTTCGACAGAATTAATGGAAGAAAGATTTCAGCATTAGGAGCGTGTATTGGAGCGGTAGTAGGATTGGTGGCGATTACACCGGGTTGTGGTTACGTAAGCATTGCAGAAAGTATATTTATCGGTTTTATTTCGGCAATTGTTTCTAATATGGCGGTCAACTGGAAAAAACTGAAAAGCGTAGATGATACGTTAGATGTTTTTGCCTGTCACGGAATCGGAGGGATTATGGGAATGATACTCACCGCTATTTTTGCTCGAGGAGAGAACGCGAGTCTTCTGCATGGTGGAATAGGTGTTTTTGCGCATCACATGACTGCCTTACTTCTGGTTTCTGTGTTTACCTTTTTTGGAGCCTTGGTGATTTATAAAATTACAGATTTTATTATACCTCTTCGTGTAGAAGAAACCTCCGAAGAATTAGGGTTGGATATTTCTCAACACAATGAATCTATATAAACAAAGAAAGCCTTCTAATTCGTTAGAAGGCTTTCTCGTAAAAGGTTATTTTTCAGTCATTTGTGTTTCTCCTTTCTGCAAAAGTAAATGATTAATATAAAATAAAAATTAACAAATATTAATTTTCTAATCTTTTTTTAATTCTGCTCAAAGAAACTGGGGTGATTCCCAGAAATGACGCTAAATATTTATCAGGAATTCTTTCGCATAAATCAGGACGAGTCTCTAATAAATGCTGGAATCTTTCTTCAGGACTGTATAGAATAAAACTTTCTAATCTTTCATACATTCTATTCAGTAATTTTTTGCTCGCCATAATTCTGAGCTTTAATAAGCCAACATTTCTTTTGCTTAATTCTTCGAATTTTTGAAAATTAATTTCAAAAATTTCTGTTTCTTCCATGGCACACCAAGTCAGTTTAGAAGGTTTATGGTTAAAGTAACTTTCTGGGTCTGCTCCAAATTCTTTTTCCCAACGAAAGAAAATGGTTTTTTCTTCTCCATCAGCATTGCTGTAGAAACCTCTCACCAATCCTTTTTTGATATAAAAAAACTTGTTATAAAAAGTGCCTTCTTCTATAAAGACTTCATTTTTCTTGAGTTTTTTTCTGTTTACTAATCCGAAAATACTGATAAGTTCTGTTTTAGGAATGTCTTTAAAAAAATCGAGTAAAAAATTATCTGATATGTCCATAATGTTAGTTTTGGAGAAGCTCATTGATTCTAAGGCTTAGTTTTTCTGCATTGGGAAGCATTTCTTTTTCTAAAATCAAATTGATAGGAACAGCAGGTATATCCAGTGAACCCATGATTTCTACTGCTGCGTCAAGGTATTTAAAGCAATTTTTGGAAATTCTTGCCCCGAAAGCTTCCATCATGGAGTTGTTGAGAGCTTCTTCCGTTAAAAGAATACATTTTCCATGGATTTTAACCCTTTCAAAAACCAATTCTTCATCTATCGGCTTGATGGTTCTTAAATCAATAATTTCTACTCTCCCTTCAAAATTTTTAGCCGCTTCTTTGGCCCAATAAACACCAATTCCATAAGTAACGACAACTAGAGTTCGACCTTTCTGTATTTCTTCTTCATTGGCAAATTTTACAATATTGGCTTTCCCGAAAGGTAAAATGTAATCTTCTGCAGGTTCTACGGTTTTTGCGTCTTCAGTTCCCGGAACTTTACTCCAATAAAGACCTTTGTGTTCTAAGAAAATGACAGGATTTGGGTCGTAAAAAGCAGCTTTAAACAAGCCTTTAAAATCTGCAGCATTACTCGGATAAGCGATTTTAATACCTTTGATTTGAGCTAACATGGTTTCTACGCTTCCGCTGTGATAAGGACCGCCACCTCCATAAGCTCCAATCGGAACTCTAATGATGTTAGAAACAGGATATTTTCCGTTGCTGAGGTAACAAGATTTAGAAACTTCTGTCACCAATTGATTAATTCCTGGATAAATATAATCTGCAAATTGTACTTCTACAATAGGTTTAAGACCTACTGCGCTCATTCCTACAGTAGAACCAATGATGTATGCCTCTTGAATAGCGGTATTGAAAACTCTTTTATTTCCAAATTTTTGTTGAAGCGTTACCGCTTCTCTGAAAACGCCCCCAATTCTTCCGCCTACATCTTGACCATAAAGTAATGCTTCAGGATGTTTGTGCATCAATTCTTGTATGGCGTGAATTCCTGCGTCTACCATTGGAATTTTTTCTCCATTTTCAGGAATTCTAGTTCCTTTTTCTTCGGTGATAGGAGTAGGAGCATACACATGCTCTTTTACGGTTTCTGGTTTTGGGTCTGGAGCCAGAATTGCTTTGTTAAAATCTTCTTCTATTTGTTTTCTGGCTTCAATTTCTATTTGAGATAAGGTTTCTTCGTTAAAGCCTTCTTCTAATAAATATTTTTTGAGAATAATTCCAGGGTCTTTTGCTCTATGCTTGGCTAAATCTGCTTCATCTCGATAAAATTCTCTTCTTACGCCAGAAGTATGATGCCCGATCAATACGGTTTTAGCACAAACTAAAAGAGGTTTTCTTTCTTCTCTTACAAAATGTACCGCTTTTTGCATCTGAATGAAACTTTCTACAAAATCAGTTCCATCAATTCTCATTCTATTCAGTCCTACGAATCCAGCTGCATAATCATAAGCGTCAGAAGTTCTAGCTTCTTCTTTAGTTACGCTAATTCCCCATTCATTATCTTGCACTAAGAAGATAATGGGAAGTTGATGAAGTGCTGCAAATTGAAAAGCTTCAGCTACTTCTCCTTCTGTAACAGAATTATCTCCCAAACTACAAACGACAACAGGATTTTTTTCAAAATTTTGAAGTTTAAAATCTTCAATATATTTGATTCCTTGGGCAACACCAGTGGTTGGAATAGCTTGCATTCCTGTAGCAGAACTTTGATGAATAATTTTTGGAAGTCCTTCTAATTTGCTGGATGGATGCGAATAATAAGAACGTCCTCCAGAAAATGGGTCTTCGGCTTTTGCTAATAACTGGAGCATTAATTGATAAGGAGTGAAGCCTATCCCTAATAATAAAGATTCGTCTCTGTAATAAGGAGATACCCAATCTTCTTTGGATAATTGATAAGCCGTTGCCAATTGTATGGCTTCGTGGCCTCTAGAAGTACTGTGTACATATTTACAAATATTTCTGTTTTCTTCGTAAATATCGGCCATTGATTTTGCCAGCATCATTTGATTATAAGCTTTGAGCAAAATCTCTTTTGAAATAATTTCTTTTGTTGTAAAGTCAGATTCCATAGAAAACAAATATAAGCATTCTCTCTTTTGATTGAAAATAAAAAACGCTAACTTGTAAAGTTAGCGTTTTCAATGATTTAGGAGGTTTTTAATCCTCGAATTATTCTTTAATAAATTTGTGAGAGCTTACATTTTGCTCGGTCTTCACATTGATAATGTAAGTTCCTTTTGGCAATTGGCTTACATCAATGGTTTGGAAACTTTTTGCTTCTGTTTTCAGAACTGATTTTCCAGATAAGTCAAAAACATCTATTGTTTTAGCACCTTTTGGAATAAGTATGTTTACAAAATCTTTAGTTTTGGTAGGATAAACAGTCACTAATTTCTCTTTTGAATTTTCGGAGGTTTGTAAAGATGCAGAAGAATCAAAACCTGTAATGATGATAGCGTAATTTTGAGAAGAAATATTTTGGTTGTTGTCTACTAAATTTCCTTTGTGAGAAACTTCTAATCTATACATTCTACCAGCAATTGGACTTGGAATAATAATTTGTTCTACATTATCAACAGTGTTATCACCTTGTGTAGCAGGTGTCATAGGATTGCTAATATCTAATTTCCAAGGGTAATAAATGGTATTGGTTACGGTATCTATAATTCTCAGGTCAAAGTCGTTAATAATCATAGAAGAATGGTTATTTTGAAGTTCGTAATCTGTAGAAAAAGGAGTTGCAGCTGGGTCTATCCATGATATTGTTGCTTTTAATGGCTCTTCAGATTTAGCAGTTACTGTTTTAGTAAATTTAGCCCCAGAGTTTAATACATTTCTTTCAAAAAATGCTTTATTGTCTTTTTTGTCTATAAGAAGTTGAGCTGCTTTTGTGGCATCCGCAAATCCCCAACCATACCATACATCAGGTCCAGGATTTCCTGCTTCATTTGCAGTATGGGTTAATAAAGCTTTCATTTCATCTGCTTTAAAAATGAAGCTGTTATTGTTGTATAACGTTCTATTTACCTCTGTTAAAGCTCCAGCAATTCCAGTAACTATTGGCGCGGAATATGATGTTCCGTTTCCACCTAATCCATAAGTGTTATAAGTGGTTGCGTTTGAGTAACTTGCAAGTGCCATAGTGCTTCCTACTGCTGAAATATCAGGTTTTATCGCTCCATCTTTTCTAGGTCCTGCACTGCTGTAGCTTGCTTTGGCTACATCATTGGAAGTGGTGTATTGGTAATCAGCAGTGGTTAATTGGTTAGTTGCACCAACGACTATAATATTTTTTGCTAAAGATCCTTCACCTATGCAGTTGTACCCTTGGCTACAATTTGCGGCGGGAATTACATCTGCTGCGTCAAATGGAACATAAGTATTGGATAAATTATCATATTTAAATTTTGGAAGAGAAGTATTTTGGCTAGGATGGGTCCCATAATAATTTCCAGCAGATTTAATGACGATTTGATTGGGATTTGTATAAACAATTTCATCAAAACTTTTATCTCTCAAACTGTAAGCTCCAGAATATGTATCTTCAGTATTTAATTCATAATTAGCAACCCAATAAAAGCCTTTAGTAGTGTAAATAGAAAATGGAGTGGACACATAGTTCCATCCTACATTTACACCATACGAATGATTAGAAATATTGGCGTTTGAAGCGGCTAGTTTTTGATAATTATTTCCTTTTGTAGTATTGTTAAAGCTATAGCTGTCAATCATTACATTAGTTAGTACACCTTTTGCTCCAGAAGTTCCATATGGATTAGAAAAATCTCCTATCCCGATTGCTCCAATGATTCCAGCAACGTTTGTTGCATGACTTGCATAAGCTATTTCTCCATTTTCTTGATCAAAGATTCTGTTTCCTCCATTAGTTGGTCCTCCAAATTCGTTATGTTTTTCGAAAACTCTGCCTCCATCCATTACTAGAATTTTCTGACCGCTGCCATTGATCGAAATATTATTTAAACCATTGAGGGTTCCATTTTGTAGGGAAAGAATATTGGCGCTTTTATTGGCACGCATATCTTCAGATTCCCAAAAAAGAGGAATGTTGCCTGCAAATCCAGCATGAGTGGAAATAATTTCTTTTAATTGACTCTTTGAAAATTTTTGAGAAGAATTTTTCAGAAAAGAGGAAAGCCTATTATTATTTTCTATTCTATCCTTAGCTAAAATAGAGTTTAATCTTGTGTTTTGTCCGTAGTAATTGTTGATTAGGAAAAGACAAGTTAAAATAAATATATTTTTTTTCATAATAATTCGTAGTTTTTGCAAAGATATAAATTGTTAAGACTCTAATTTTGTTAGTCAATAGAAATTATAAATAAATATATATTTTAATTTTTTTTCGATTAAATTTGAACAAATTTTCTAAAGAATGTATTTGATTTTTGATACGGAAACTACTGGTTTACCCCAAAATTTTAACGCACCCATCTCAGATTCAGATAATTGGCCTAGAATGGTGCAGATTGCGTGGCAATTGCATGATGACGAAGGTAAATTAATTGAAAATCAGGATTATATCATTAAGCCTGAAGGCTATGATATTCCTTTTAACGCGACCAGAATTCACGGCATTTCTACCAAAATGGCCAAAGAAGAAGGAAAGGATTTGGCATGGGTTTTAGAAGAATTTAAAAAAGCATTAGAGAAAACAAAAGTTGGTGTTGGTCACAACATTGATTTTGATTATAAAATTGTAGGTGCAGAATTTTTTAGAAAAGAAATCGAAAATAATCTTCAAGAAATTCCCAAAGCTGATACCATGGAGTTGGGAACTGATTTCTGTGCTTTGCCAGGAGGAAGAGGAGGAAGATTTAAATCTCCAAAATTAGGTGAACTTTTCGAAAAATTATATGGTTACCAGTTTGATGAAGCACACAATGCTGCAGCAGACGTAAATGCAACGGCTCAGATTTTCTTCGAAATGGCGAGACAACGCATTATTCCTGCAGAGAAAATGCTTTGGAGTGATGAGCAATTCCAAAATTTTCTGAAAATTTGGAGTGAGCCTATTAAACCTTTTGATATTGTCATCAGAAGGCAAGTTGCAGATTCTAAGAAGAAGAAATCTACTGTAGATTTTGGCGATACCAAAGAAGTAGAAATTGGCGATTATTTCCATTTTCATAATCATACCATTTATTCTACACTTGCCGCTACTTCTCATTTTAATGAACTGATAAAAGTAGCTGCCGAAAACGGTTTTAAGGCAGTAGGAATGGTAGATTTAGGAAATTTGATGGGCGCTTTCAAGTTTGTTTCCGAAGTTGAAAAATACAATGGAGATATCAAGAAAAAGAAAGCCGAAGCCGAAGAAAAAGGTGAAGAATTTACCAAAAGTCCTTTAATTCCCGTTCTCGGTTGTGAATTTTATATTTCCGAAAGACCAGAGCAAAAACAATTTACCAAAGATGACCCAGACAGAAGAACAAATATGGTTCTTTTGGCGAAAAATTTCAAAGGATATAAAAATCTCGCAAAACTATCGAGTTTAGGTTATACCAATGGTTATTACGCTGGTGTGCCAAGGATTTCTAAGAAACAGATTGCAGAGTATAAAGAGAACTTAATTGCTATTACAGCGGGGATTTATGGAGATGTTCCGAATGCTATTTTGAATTTCGGGGAACAAAAAGGAGAGGAAGTTTTTCTTTGGTGGAAAGAACAGTTTGGAGATGATTTCTATGTGCAAATTCAGAATCATGACATAGAAGAAGAAGAGCACTTAAACGAAGTTCTATTAGAACTAGCCGATAAACATGATGTGAAAATTTTAGCACAGAATGAAACTTTTTACACCAAAAAAGAAGATGCTAAAATTCAGGATATAATTACCTGTATCAAAGACGGAGAAAGAGTTTCTACGCCTATTGGTAAAGGATTTGGAAAACGAAAAGGTTTGGCCAATGACCATTATTTTGTTCAAAATGCAGAAGAGTTGAAACAAACTTTTCGTCAGTTTCCTGATGCTTTCGAAGCATACACAGACTTTTTACAAAAATTTGAACCTTATACTTTAAAGCGTGATGTTTTGCTTCCAAAATTTGATATTCCAGAAGAATTTCAAAGTGAAGAAGACGAAAAAGACGGGGGAAAACGTGGCGAAAATGCTTATTTAAGACATTTGACATACGAAGGTGCTAGAAAAAAATATGATGAAATTACTCCAGAAATTGCTGAACGTTTAGATTTTGAGTTAGAAGTAATTGCGAATACAGGTTATCCTGGTTATTTCTTGATTGTTCAGGATTTCTGTAACGAAGCTAGAAAAATGGGAGTTTCAGTTGGGCCTGGTCGTGGTTCTGCGGCAGGTTCTGCTGTTGCATATTGTATCGGAATTACCAATGTAGATCCTATTAAATACGATTTACTATTTGAGCGTTTCTTGAATCCAGAGCGTGTTTCGATGCCCGATATTGATATTGATTTTGATGATGAAGGTAGAGATGCGATTATCAAATGGGTAATTGAAAAATACGGACAAATGAACGTGGCGCAGATTATTACGTACTCCGTTTTGGGAGGAAAATCAGCGATTAAAGATGCGGGAAGAGTTTTGGATGTTTCGATTCCTGATACGAATGCGATTGCGAAATTAATTCCTGAAACTCCGGGAATGAATATTGCAAAAGCACTCAATAAACCAGAAAAATTAAAACCAGAAGATAAACCTTTAGCCGAAGAAATGAAAGCGATTTTGGCGAATCCTAATGATTCTAGACATCAGGTTTTGGCTTCGGCACAGAAAATGGAAGGTTGCATCAGAAATACAGGAATTCACGCTTGTGGTGTGATTATTACGCCAGAAGACATTTCAAATTTAGTTCCGATTTCTATCGCTGCAAAAGATGCAGGAATTTTGGTTTCACAGTTTGATAACTCTGTTGCAGAAAGTGCTGGTTTGTTGAAAATGGACTTTTTAGGTTTAAGGACTTTAACCATCATTAAAGATGCAATAAAACTTATTAAACAACGTCACGGAATTGAAATCAATACGGATGAAATTCCGTTGGATGATAAAAAAACCTACGAACTTTTCAAAGAAGGGAGAACGATTGGGATTTTCCAGTATGAAAGTGCGGGAATGCAAAAATACATGCGTGAACTGAAACCTACAGTTTTTGCGGATTTAATTGCGATGAACGCTTTGTACAGACCAGGTCCGATAAAATACATCCCAAATTTCATCAACAGAAAACACGGTTTAGAAGAAATTGTTTACGACTTACCAGAAACCGAAGAATACCTAAAAGAAACCTATGGAATTACGGTTTATCAGGAACAGGTAATGTTGCTTTCTCAAAAATTGGCGAATTTCACCAAAGGTGAAGCCGATACGCTAAGAAAAGCAATGGGTAAAAAGCAGAAAGATGTGCTTGATAAAATGTACCCGAAATTTATAGAAGGCGGTAAAAAGAATAATCTTAACGAAGAAAAACTCAATAAAATTTGGAAAGACTGGGAAGCGTTTGCAGAATATGCTTTTAACAAGTCTCACTCCACTTGTTATGCCTTAATTGCTTACCACACTGCTTATCTCAAAGCCAATTATCCAGCGGAATATATGGCGAGTGTGATGAGTAATAACATTAACAATACTAAGCAAATTACACTTTTTATGGAAGATTGTAGAACGATTGGGGTAGATGTTTTAGGGCCAGATGTTAATGAATCTCAGTTCCAATTTGCGGTGAACGAAAAAGGACAAATCAGATTTGGTTTGGGAGCGATTAAAGGAATGGGAGAAGCGCCTTCTGAAGCCATTTATTTAGAAAGACAAAACGGAAGATTCAAAGATATTTATGATTTTTTTGAAAGAATGCCATCTTCTCAAGTCAATAAAAGAGTGGTGGAAAGTTTGGTGATTGCAGGAGCTTTTGACGAATTAGATTCTTATCACAGAGCGCAATATTTCGATGTAGATAATGCAGGAAGAACCAATATTGAAAAGCTTTTGCGTTACGGACAATCCTTCCAAGACAATAAAAACTCAGTGGAGAATTCACTTTTTGCTGATTTTGCAGATGAGGTTCAGATAGAAAGACCGAAACTTTTACCTTGTGCAGAATGGCAAAATATGCATAAACTGAATCGTGAGAAAGAAATCATTGGTTTCTATCTTTCGGCGCATCCTTTAGATGAATATAAGTTCCAGTATAAGTTTATCAATGGAGAATTTTCTAAAAATTTCGTTTTAGAAGACAACAAAAAAGATGAAATTGCTCCAAATGACTTGTCAGCCAAGATTTTAGATGAGGAAACAGACGATGATGAAAGCATTGATATAAGTTTAGATGTTTCAGAAGATGAAGAATTGGTAGAAGAATCTTCTGCTAAAAAAGCTGAACCAAAAGGAAACTTCAATTTCTTGAATTTAGACGAAATTGATGCGTTCAAAGAACAATTATTTCCTGCAGGAAGTCTTTTTGAAGCGCCAAAAGATTGGAAAGAAAGACAAAAAATGTTTGATAATGCTAGAGAATACACGGTTTCTGGCTTGATTACCGAAATGATTTTGCGAGATGGAAAAAATTCTGGCGAAAAGATTTGTTTCTTGACTTTAGAAGATTACACGGGAAGTTACAGTTTCAGATTAGGTGATAGAGATTATATGAAGTTGCGTGAAAAAATTGCCAAAGACCGATTTGTCATCGTAAAAATGAAATTTACACAAGGAAGCGAAGGTAGAGTTTTCACCAATGTTACAGATATTATGGATTTGAAAGATGCTTTCGAAAAGTATGCTAAATCGCTGTCACTGATTATTCCTGTAAATGAATTGAATAAAACAGATATAGAATTTTTCAAAACGCAATTGTTGGCAGAAAAAGGAGAGCATAAATTGAATGTTTTTCTCCAGAATCCTTTAGACAATACTTTTGTGGAAGCGAGAGCCTTACATCAAACGATTAATATTAATAATCAATTGCTTGAAAAAATTCATGAATTTGGAAAATTTGAAATTTATTTGAATTAAGATACAAACCGAGATTTTTCTCGGTTTTTTGTTTCTAAACAGAAATGATTTTTTATTATTTAAAAAATAAACTAAAAAACTTGGAAACTTTTTTTTGTTTTAAAGTTTTCTTTTGTATATTTGTACCCGATTATGGATGATAAAAAATGTTTTTTAGAAAAATTGTTTGAGATGTTTCATATATATGGCGTGAAAACATTAACAATGGACGATATTGCAAAAGAGTTTTCTATCTCTAAGAAAACCTTGTATCAGAAATATAGCCATAAAGAAAATTTAATTTGTGATGTTTTAGATTTTATGTCAAAAGAAGGACTTGATGAGGTGGATAGAATAAGACAAGAATACAGATGTCCTATTGAATCTCTTCTTCTTTCTGGTCCTAGAATGGATGAAATAACTTGTAAAGAAAAGAATATATTTCATATACAATTATTAAAGTATTATCCAGATATTTTTCATTCTCATCAAGTTTCTGTATCTGTAAGGATTATTAAAATTCTAAAAGAAGATTATGAAAAAGGTGTTGAAATTGGTTATTTTAGGAAAGGTGTTTCCATAGATTTATACATTAAATTTCTAATCACACTCTTTTTTTCAGCAGAAATTTCTCCACTTTTTACAGAAGAAACAGATAAGAAAAGTCTTTCTGTGGCTATGAAATTATTATACTTAGATGCAATAGTTACGGATGAAGGCAAACAAAGACTAAATGAATTAAAAGAAAAATATCAATACAATAATATTTAAATAATGAAGCAAGAGATTTGTTAAAAAAGATTTTCGGAATCTTAAAAAAATAGAAAAAAAATAAAGTAAAAATTGTAAACAAACGTCTAAAAAGTTAAAAATAAATTATGACATTTAAAATGATAAAGTGGAAAAAATTAGCTATAGGTATTTTTTCTGTTGCAAGTACTTTAGCGTACTCTCAGCAGACAGTAACCTTAAAACAAGCTATAGAATTTGCTTTGCAAAATAAAGCAGATGCTCTAAAAGCTAAGCTTGATATTACCAATGCAGATGCAAAAATTCTAGAAGCAAAAGCTGGCGCATTACCAAAAGTAACAGGCTCTACCAATATTACGTATAATCCTATCATCCAAGAAATTGCACTAGGAGGGCAAACTTTCAAAATGGGACAGCCTTGGGTTGCTGTTGCGGGAGTTCAGTTGCAACAAGCACTTTTTAATCAACAGGTTTTTATTGGTTTAAAAGCGGCAAAATCTACCAAAGAATTTTATCAATTGAATGCCAATCTTACCGAAGAGCAAATTATTGAGAGAGTTTCTAATGCATATTTTCAGGTTTTTACAGCTCAAGAGCAAAAAAACACTTTAGAAAGCAGCTATAGCAGTACAGAGAAAGTAAGAAATGTAATTAAGAGTTTGTATGATAACGGTTTATCAAAAAAAATAGATTTAGATAGAACTAATGTTAACCTTACCAACATAGAAACTAACATAAAACAAAGTAATAATGGTATTACGCAAGCCGAAAATGCTTTGAAATTCTACATGGGAATGCCTATTGAAACCAAAATTCAACTGGTGCAAGAAGATATGGCTGTAACTCCACATCTTTTAGACGAAACTGTAAATACTGACGAAAGAACAGAAGTAAAGGTTTTGTTAAAAAATAAAGAACTTTTAGAATATCAGAAAAAAGCAACTATCGCAAATTATTATCCTACAGTTAATCTAACGGCTAACTATAATTGGCAAGGATTAGGAGAGAAGTTTCCTCTAACGAATGGGAGTTCAAAAGGTGTAATGTGGTCAGATTATTCTGCAATAGGATTGGGTATTAATATTCCTATTTTTAATGGATTTGCTACAAAAGCAAAAGTTCAGCAAAATCAAATTGATATTGATAAACTTGAAATAGATATTAAAGATACCAAACTTGGGCTAGACCAAGCTTATCAAAACGCAAAAGCTCAAATTGAAAATAGCCTTGCAACTTTAGAAAGCCAAAAAGCGAATGTGAAATTAGCAGAAGATGTTTTAGCAGATACAAAAAGTAATTATCAATACGGTTTGGCAACACTTACAGATTTATTAGAAGCCGAAAATTCTTTGGTACAAGCTAAAAACAATTACACAAGAGCGATTTTAGATTATAAAATTGCCGAAGTACAATACTACAAATCAAAAGGAGAACTTAAAAATTATTTAAAATAAACTATAATGAAAAAAACTTTAATATATATTGTTATTGCAGCGGTTTTGGTAGGATTGGCTGCTTATAAAATCTCAAGTAATAAGAGTAAACAAGAAGCGGAAGTAGCGGAAGTAGCAAAAGAAGTTGATAAAATTAACGTAAATGTTGTTACCGTTCAATACGAAAGCATTAATACAGATTATACCGCAAACGGTACATTTTTGCCAAAAGCAGAAACCAATCTTTCTTCTGAAATTTCTGGGAAAGTAGTAAGCGTTTTGGTTAAAGAAGGTTCTAGAGTAGGAGCCGGACAAGTGGTGGCAACCATCAAAAAAGATGCAATTGAGGTAGATATGTCTCAAGCGCAAAATAATTTACAAAACGCAATTATTGATAACCAACGTTACGAAAACGCCTTTAAAACTGGTGGTGTAACTAAGCAGCAGTTAGACAACTCTAGATTGCAACTTAAAAATGCGCAAGCTGCTGTACGTGCGCAAAGCGTTCGTGTAAACAATGCAGCAGTACGTGCTGGGATTAGCGGAACGATTAATAAAAGAATGGTAGAACCAGGTGCTGTAGTTTCTCCAGGAACTCCAATGTTCGAGATTGTAAATATCAACAGTTTGAAACTTTCTGTTTTAGTAGATGAAAGTCAGGTTGGGAAAATTCAATTAGGACAACAAGTTGCTATTAATGTAAATGTTTTACCAGAAGATTCTTTCAGTGGTAGAATTACATTTATTGCTCCAAAAAGTGATGCTTCTTTAAATTTCCCTGTAGAAATTGAAGTTCAAAACAGAGGAAACTTAAAAGCTGGGATGTATGCTACTGCAATTTTCCAAACGAATAATGGTGCCGAAACTCAAAATATGTTAACGGTACCAGCTACTGCATTCGTAAACGGAGTGAGTTCTGGACAAATTTTTGTAGCTCAAAACGGAGTTGCTAAATTGATTAAAGTAACGCCTGGAAAAGTGTACGGCGATAAAGTTCAAATCTTAAACGGTCTTAAAAATGGAGACCAAGTGATTACCAGTGGACAAATTAACCTAGATAATGGTTCTAAAATTAATATCATAAAGTAGTATGAAGTTAGCAGAAATATCGATTAAAAGACCATCGTTGGTTATTGTATTATTTACATTGCTAACGTTAGGAGGACTTTTGAGCTATTCTATGATGGGATACGAGCTCATTCCAAAATTTGAAACCAATATAGTAACTATTTCTACCGTTTATCCAGGAGCTTCTCCTAGTGAAGTAGAAACATCTGTTACCCGAAAAATTGAAGATGCCGTAGGTTCTTTAGAAAACGTAAAAAAAGTAGAGGCTTCTTCTTATGAAAACCTTTCGGTAGTAATGGTAGTGCTTAATGCAGGTGCAGATGTAGATTATGCACTTAATGATGCACAGCGTAAGGTAAATGCTATTTTGGCGGATCTTCCAGATGATGTAGATGCGCCTTCTCTTAATAAATTCTCTTTGGACGATATGCCTATTATCACCATGAGTATTTCGTCTGATAAATTAAATAATAAAGAACTTTACGACCTTTTAGACAAAAAAATAGAACCAATTTTCTCTCGTGTAAATGGTGTAGCACAAGTTGACCTTGTTGGTGGACAAGAGAGAGAAATTCAGGTAAATATTGATGATAAAAAATTACAAGGTTACGGACTTTCTATTGGCGAAGTGCAACAAGTAATCCTTACTTCAAACTTAGATTTCCCTACTGGTAGTTTAAAAACTAGAGTTAATAAATCTACCATTAGATTATCTGGTAAATATAAATCTGTAGAAGAAATGAGCAATCTTGTGGTTTCGAATAAAAACGGAGCTCAAGTTCGTCTTTCTGATGTAGCAACCGTTTTTGATGCTCAAAAAGATGTTGAAAAATTAGCGAGATTCAACCAGTTTCCTACTATTTTAATGCAGGTTAAAAAACAATCTGATGCTAATGCTGTAGCGGTTTCAGAAAGTATTCAAGAAACTATAAAAACGGTAGAAGACGGATATAAACTTCAAGGGGTAAAATTGAAAGTAGTAAATGATACTACAGATTTTACATTAGAATCTGCAGACCACGTTATTTTCGATTTATTCTTAGCTATTGTTTTGGTGGCTATTGTAATGTTATTGTTCTTGCATAGTGTTAGAAATGCATTTATTGTAATGGTTTCTATTCCGGCTTCATTAATTGCAGCTTTTATCGGCATGTATCTCATGGGATATACCTTAAACTTGATGAGTTTATTAGGACTTTCTCTAGTTGTAGGGATTTTGGTAGATGACGCGATTGTGGTTCTGGAGAACATCTATCGTCACATGGAAATGGGAAAAAGCAAAATTAGAGCAGCGTATGATGGTGCTGCAGAAATTGGCTTTACCGTTGCTGCTATTACTTTGGTAATTGTGGTAGTATTCTTGCCAATTGCGATGAGTACAGGTCTTGTAGCTAATATCTTGGCACAATTTTGTGTAACCGTGGTTATTGCAACATTGTTATCATTGTTGGCTTCTTTTACCATTATTCCTTGGTTGTCATCAAGATTTGGAAAATTACAACATCTTACAGGTAAAAATGCTTTTGAAAAATTCATTCTTTGGTTCGAAAAACAATTAGATAACTTTACACATTGGATTACAGGCTTGTTAGAATGGTCTCTTAGAACTACTTTCAGAAGAATATTTACAGTTGCCGTTACATTTGTTGTTTTGATTATGTCTTTCATGTTAGTGAAATTCGGTTATATTGGTGGAGAATTCTTCCCGAAAACAGACCGTGGACAGTTCTTGGTTCAAATGGAATTGCCAAAAGATGCAACCATCGAGAAAACAAACCAAATTACTTTAGAAGTTGAAAAATTCTTAAGAAAAGATAAAGATGTAGTAGATTTAATTACCACTGTTGGTCAACAGTCTACTGGTTTTGGTGGAGCACAAGCTACTACTTATCAATCTGAAGTTCAGGTGAATTTAACAGATAAATCTGAGCGTTCTGAAAGTACAGA
>Ga0209599_10000197_pt1 | contig 42547 bp, 39 predicted proteins | sample Shrwel_input2_FT_FD_187534 | JGI IMG/M metagenome (GOLD analysis project Ga0209599, IMG submission 187534) | Subsurface microbial communities from deep shales in Ohio, USA - Utica-3 well 1 S input2 FT (SPAdes) (version 2) ...
CTTACACAAAATGAAATTAAAAAAATTATTGATATTACAGAAAACTTAAAACATAAAACCATCATTACTACTATTTATTCTTGCGGGCTTAGATTAAGTGAATTATTAGAATTAAAAATATCTGACATAAAATCAGAACAAGATTGTATTGTTATTAGACAATCAAAAGGAAATAAAGATAGAATAGTAATGCTTTCACCCAAACTTTTAGATTTATTAAGAGAATATTATAAAAAATACAAACCAAAAGAATATGTTTTTGAAGGGCAACTTGGCGGAAAATATTCTGCAAGAAGCGTTCAGCAGATTCTTAAAAAGTCAATTGAAATTGCAAAAATTAAAACTCAGGCTTCTGTGCATACTCTCAGACATTCTTACGCCACACATCTATTAGAGAATGGAACTGATATAAGGATTATTAAAGAGCTTCTCGGGCATAACTCGATAAGGACTACGGAAATTTACACTCATATAACAGATGTTCAGAAACATAAATTAAGAAGTCCGCTTGATTTTCTGTAAAAATTTCCTCACTTCAAAACCTTTATTTATATTTGCTTTAAGCAGAAATTATTTATGAAGCTCAATATAAAAAACGAAACAGGCAGATTAAAATCGGTAGTTCTAGGTCAGCCAAAGTCTATTGGCCCAGTTCCTACTTTAGAAGAAAGTTATGATGCTAAGTCATATTACTCCATAGAAAATGGCATTTATCCTAAAGAAGAAGACATCATCGCAGAAATGACCGCCTTCGAAAAAGTGCTCAAAAAATATGATGTAGAAGTTTTCAGACCGAATATTATCAAAGATTACAATCAGGTTTTCGCAAGAGATGTAGCCTTCGTCATCGAAGATAAAATGATAATCTCAAACGTCATCAAAGATAGAGCAGATGAACAGGAAGCTTATCGCAAAATTTTTGAAAAAGTAGAATGGCGCAAAATTATTAATCTACCTGAAACTGCTCATATAGAAGGCGGAGATGTAATTGTTTGGGATGATTTTCTATTTGTGGGAACTTGTTTCTCCGAAGATTACAGAAATTATAAAACGGCTAGAACCAATGAATATGCTATTGAAATTCTGAAAGAATATTTCCCGAAAAAACGTATCATAGACCTTGACCTTAAGAAAAATGACAAGGTTCCGTATCAAGGAGTTTTGCACTTAGATTGTACGTTTAATCCTATCGGAAAAGACAAATGTATTATTTATAAAGACGGTTTTGTAGACGAAAGTGATTATCAACTCATCATTGATATTTTCGGGGAAGAAAACTGCTTCCACATTACACCAGAAGAAATGTTCGAGATGAATCCTAATATTTTCTCTATTTCGCCAGAAGTGGTGGTTTCAGACGAAACTTTTACCAGAATGAATGACTTTCTGAGAAATGAATGGGGTTTTACGGTAGAAGAAATTCCGTATCGTGAAATTTCTAAAATGGGCGGTTTGCTCAGATGTTCTACTATGCCTTTGGTTAGAGAATAATTAGATTGTTTTTATCAAAGTAAAAAAGGACAACTTCATAAAGAGGTTGTCCTTTCGATTTAAAGAAATAAGAAATAAAAAATTATTGTAATGAAAACTTGATTTTCGTTTTAATGGCGTCTGAAGAATTCCCAATCAGCGCTTCGAAATCACCAGGTTCTGCTACCCAATCGTGTTTTACAGGGTCAAAGAAACTTAACGCAGATTTGTCAATCGTAATGGTTACTTCTTTTTGTTCACCCGTATTTAAGTAGATTTTTTCAAAACCTTTCAATTCTTTTAATGGTCTTGGCAAAGAAGATTTTACGTCTCTTATATATAATTGAACCACTTCTGCACCTGCTTTCTTGCCTGTATTTTTCACTGGAATTGTAAACGTAATAGTCTCATCTTCGGTAATAACAGATTTGTCTGCTTTAGCTTGACCAATTTCGAAAGTGGTGTAACTTAATCCATGCCCGAAACTGAAAAGTGGTTTGATATTTTTGGTGTCATGCCAACGATAACCTACGAAAATACCTTCATTATATTTTATGTTGATAGGGTTTTGTTGGTCTTTTCCTTTTCCTTGAGCTAATTCTTCTTTATTACCAGGATATTCTCCTAATTGATGCGCTGAATTGTCTTCTAATTTCACAGGGAAAGTGAAAGGCAATTTTCCAGAAGGATTAGCGTCACCTGCTAAAACTGAAGCGATAGCATGACCGCTTTCTGAACCTAAATACCACGCTTGAACAATGCTAGGAACTTCTTTTACCCAAGGCATTTCTACAGCATTTCCTGAAACTAAAACCACAGAGAAATTTTTGTTTGCTTTAGCCAAAGCTGAAATTAATTCATCTTGATGATAAGGCAAGCCCATATCTTTTCTATCATTTCCTTCACTATCTTGGAAATCACTTTTATTAAGTCCACCTACAAAAATTACAAAATCAGAATTTTTAGCCAATTCTACTGCTTCTTTGGTTAATTCTGCTTGTGAACGATTATCAGTAAGGTCTTTTCCTGTTTTTACTCCATTGTATTCTCCAGTTACATCTCCTACATAACCTCTAGCGTAAGTAACTTCTGCATCTTTCCCGAATCTTGCTTTAATTCCGTCTAAAGGTAAAGTTTCATATTTTACTTTTAATGAAGAAGAACCACCGCCTACAGTCATCATTTTGATGGCGTTTTCACCAATTACAGCAATCTTTTTAGTTTTTGCGACGTTAATTGGCAATACATTTTTTTGATTTTTTAGCAATACAATACCTTCTTCGCCAATTTCTTTGGCAATCGCTCTGTGTTCTTCAGAAGCAATGTTTCCAAAAGGTTTGTTTTTATTCATGGTAGTTAAGAAGGCTAATCTTAAGATTCTTCTCACTTTATCATCCAATTCTTTAGTTCCTACTTCACCAGATTTGATGAGTTTTAAATAAGTATGTGCTAAATAGTAATTGTCATAAGCATTGCTAGTTCCTTCAGAAAGTCCATTTGTCCAACTACCGAATTCCATATCAAGGCCATTCATAATGGCTTGTTTGGTATCGTTCACAGCACCCCAGTCAGAAACAACCACACCTTTATAGCCCCATTCTTTTTTCAGAATATCATTTAATAAGTATTGATTTTGACTGGCGAATTGATTTTTGTACATGTCATAAGCTCCCATGATAGTCCAAGAATCTCCTTCTTGTACAGCTGCTTTGAAAGCAGGTAAATAAATTTCATATAGAGCTCTATCATCTACAATTACGTTGCTGGTATGTCTGAATTGTTCTTGATTATTAAGTGCAAAATGTTTTACAGAAGTTGCAACACCATTAGATTGAACACCTTTAATGTAAGGAACTACCATTTTAGAAGATAAAAATGGGTCTTCTCCCATATATTCGAAGTTTCTACCGTTTAATGGAGTTCTGTAAATATTTACTCCAGGTCCTAATAGAATATCTTTTTTTCTATAACGAGCTTCTTCTCCAAGAGCTTTTCCATAGTTCCAAGACATTTTTTTATTCCAAGTTGCAGAGAGTGCGGTAAGAGCAGGATAAGCAATGATGGAGTCATTAGTCCAACCAGCTTGCTCCCATTCATCCCATTTTACTTCAGGACGAATTCCGTGTGGTCCATCAGTTGTCCAAAATTCTGGAATTCCTAATCTTGGAACACCTGGTGAACTGAATTTTGACTGAGCATGAAGCATCGCTACTTTTTCTTCTAAAGTCATTTTAGAAAGCGCGTCTTCTACTCTAAGTTCTATAGGTTGAGAATCATCTAAATAAATTTGTGTCTTTTTTTCTTGTGCTTTTGCTTGAAAACTCATTAACGAGACTAAGCAAACAAGTGCAATTTTCTTGAACATAAGAATTATTTTTTGGTGCAGTAAAACTACAACTTTTTATTATTATCTCAAAATGAGATAATAAAATTTTCAAAAAACTTATCTTGATATTGAATAGTTAAAAATAGAAATCAATAAATTACCTGTTAATCAGTTGGTTAAGATTTGTTTAAAATGGAAAAATATTTTTTTCTTCTAAAAATTTGGTTTTCTGTAAAACTTGTTTTTATATTTGCACCACGAAAAACGTTCTTTTATACACGCAACTTATTAAGAAAGGTGGAGGGAATTGACCCTGCGAAACCTTGGCAACCTGCTAACAGAAATGAAAGTAAGGTGCCAAATTCAACCCCGAAAATCGGGAAAGATAAGTCTGAAATCAGTTTAAAATAGTTATACACTATATCAAAAACTCTTTCGACTTGTCGGAAGAGTTTTTTTATGCTCTTTCGTCAAGAATTTTCTGCAAATAAGTTGCTCTAATATTTAACAATTTAAAAATTATTAAAAAATGAGCAATTTAAAATTTGAAACGCTTCAACTTCACGCTGGTCAAGAAATCGACCCAACTACCAATTCTAGAGCAGTACCGCTTTACCAAACATCGTCTTATACCTTTAACAGTGCAGAACATGCTGCCAATCTTTTTGGTTTAAAAGAATTTGGGAATATCTACACCAGACTCATGAATCCTACCACAGATGTATTCGAAAAACGTGTGGCCGCACTTCATGGTGGAGTAGCAGCTTTGGCTACCGCTTCTGGTCACGCTGCACAATTTTTAGCGATTACCAATATTCTACAAGCTGGAGACAACTTCGTGAGTTCGCCTTATTTGTACGGAGGAAGTTATAATCAGTTTAAAGTTTCTTTCAAAAAATTAGGAATCGAAGCACAATTTGCTAAAGACGATGCTCCAGAAAGTTTTGAAGAATTGATTAACGAGAACACCAAAGCCATTTATTTAGAAACCATAGGAAACCCAACGTTGAATGTTGCAGATTTTGATGCAATCGCTGCAGTGGCTAGAAAACATGATCTTCCATTAATCGTAGACAATACTTTTGGAGCAGGTGGTTATTTGTTTAGACCAATTGAACATGGCGCAAATGTAGTGGTAGAATCTGCAACCAAATGGATTGGCGGTCACGGAACTTCTATTGGCGGAATCATCATAGATGGAGGAAATTTCGATTGGGGAAATGGTAAGTTTCCACAGTTTTCTGAACCTTCAGATGGTTATCATGGATTGGTTTTCTCAGATGTTTTCGGTGTAAATGGACCTTTTGGAAATATTGCTTTTATCATCAAAGCCAGAGTAGAAGGTCTTAGAGATTTCGGGCCAGCTATTTCTCCATTCAATTCATTTTTATTGCTTCAAGGCTTAGAAACATTATCGCTGAGAGTAGACAGAACCGTAGAAAATGCTCAGAAATTAGCAGAATTTTTAGAAAATCATCCGAAAGTAGAAAAAGTATTATACCCAGGTTTGCCAAGTTTCCCAGATTATGAAAATGCCAAAAAATACTTGAAAAAAGGTTTCGGAGGGGTACTTAATTTTGAAATCAAAGGCGGAAAAGAAGCAGCGGTAAAATTCATCGATCATTTACAATTGATTTCTCATTTAGCAAATGTAGGAGATTCTAAAACGCTTATCATCAATCCAGCTTCTACCACACACGAACAACTTTCAGATGAAGAAAGACTGAAAGCAGGAATTACTCCGGGACAAATTAGATTAAGCGTAGGAATAGAACATATTGATGATATTATAGCAGATTTAGAGCAATCATTCTCTAAAATATAGAAATTGGAAGGCTGAAGTCGGAAATTATCAATAGAATCGGGCTTTAGCCCGATTTCAAAAAATAAAAATTCAACTGGCTTTAGCCAAAACTTAAGATTAAAACAATCTTTTTTTAATATAAATTTAAAAATTTTGGAAAATTTTACGGCAGGAAGTTTTGTCCTAGAAAGTGGAACTGAAATAAAAAATGTAAACATTGCTTATCATGTTTTTGGTGAACTAGCCCCAGAAAAAAAAGTGATTTGGGTTTGCCATGCCTTAACTGCAAATTCAGATGCGCAAGATTGGTGGCCTAATTTCATTGGCGAAAATTTAACCTTAGATACCGAAAAATATACCATAGTTTGTGCCAATATTTTAGGTTCTTGCTACGGAACGAGTTTCCAAAAACAAGAAAAACTTCCATTAATCACGATTCGTGATATGGTAAAACTTCACCAAGAATTAGCCAAATTTTTACAAATTTCTGAAATAGAATTGCTTCTAGGAGGTTCTCTCGGTGGAATGCAATGTTTAGAGTGGGCGATTGCAGAACCAGATTTTATTAAAAAATTATTTGTAATTGCTACCAACGCAAAGCATTCTGCATGGGGAATTGCTTTTAACGAAGCACAAAGAATGGCGCTGGAATTAGGCGAAAACGGAATAGATGCAGCAAGAGCTATCGCCATGCTTTCGTACAGAAACTATGCTACTTTTGAAGCGACTCAAACTGATGAAGAAGAAAAATTAGAAAATTATAAAGCGGCTTCTTATCAAAGACATCAAGGAGAAAAACTCAGAAAAAGATTTTCTAAAGAAAGTTATTTCATGCTTTCTAAAGCTATGGATTCTCACCACTTGGGAAGAGGCAGAAATTCAGTAGAAAATGTTTTGAACCAAATTACCGCAGAAACTTTGGTGATAGGAATTGATAGCGATATTCTTTTCCCAGTTTCGGAGCAAAAATTTTTAGCAGAACATATAAAAAACGCAAAGCTAGAAGTGATTTCTTCACTCTATGGTCATGATGGTTTTTTAATTGAAACTGATAAAATTTCCTTCTTGCTTAAAAAGTATTTCAACTTATAAGAAAACACAAATGATGATTTTCAAAAAATTAAAATTAAAAAAATGAGCAAAAAATTAACGATAGGATTGTTTGGTTATGGAGTGGTAGGAACTGGTCTTTATGACGTTTTACACAAAAGTAAAACGGTAGATGCCACCATCAAAAAAATTGTGGTAAAGCATAAAGATAAGCCTAGAAATATTTCGCCAGAGCATTTTCATTATGATAAAAACGAAATTCTGCAAGATGAAGAAATTAATCTGGTCGTAGAATTGATAGATGATGCAGATGCAGCTTTTGAAATTGTAAAAACCGCTTTAGAAAAAGGAAAAGCTGTGGTTTCGGCGAACAAAAAAATGATTGCAGAACATTTCGAAGAACTGTATGAACTGCAAAAAAAGCATCAGGTTCCTTTCCTGTATGAAGCGGCAGTTTGTGGCAGTATCCCGATTATCAGAAATTTAGAAGAATATTACAATAATGACTTTCTGCAATCTATTCAAGGAATTGTAAATGGTTCTACCAATTATATTTTGACCAAAACTTTCCAAGATAATTTAAGCTACGAAGAAGCATTGAAAGAAGCCCAAGAGAAAGGCTATGCAGAGAGCAATCCTATTTTGGATACAGGTGGTTTTGATGCGCGTTCTAAACTTCAAATTCTATTGACGCATTCTTTCGGAATTACCACGAAGCCAGAAGAAGTTTTCAATGTGGGAATTCAGAATTTGGGAGATTTAGAAATCAAATATGCCAAAGAAAAAAATCTACAGATTAAATTATTGGCTTACGCTCAAAAAAGAAATGAAGAAGAAGTCATCGCACTTGTGATTCCTAAATTTGTAAAATCTACTGATACTTTTTCTACAGTGAGTGATGTTTTTAACGGAGTAAAAGTACAAACCGCTTTTGCTGATAAGCAATTTTTCTACGGAAGAGGAGCGGGTTCATTGCCTACTGCAAGTGCAGTTTTGTCTGATATTTCAGCCATTGCCTATGATTACAGATATGAATACAAGAAAATAGCCAACTCAGAAAATCTGAAACTGACTCAAGATTTTCCTTTGAAAGTTTTATTTAGACATAAAGCCAAAGACAGCCAAAATTTTGAAAATTATTTTGAAGAAATCGAAGAGTTTTATGGCAATAGAGAAGATGCTTATTTTGTAGGAAGCATTCGTTTTCAGCAACTAAAAGACGTTTTCACAAAGCATCAAGATGAGGTGTCATTTGTGTTGATTGATATTTTATAATTATTAACTTGTTTTTTCCTTAAGCGTTATTTTTCTCTGAAAAATGACGCTTTATTTTTTGTATTTTTGGCAGACAAGAAAAATATATGCAAACAACCAACACCGTTTTAATGATAGAGCCCGTTGCATTTGGTTTTAATGCAGAAACGGCACAGAATAATTATTTCCAAGTGAATTCAGAAAATGCTGAAACACAAGGAAAAGCACTGCAAGAGTTTCAAAATTTTACAGAAAAATTAAGAAGTCATGGCATCAATGTAATGACAATTAAAGACACGTTAGAACCTCATACTCCAGATTCTATTTTCCCTAATAATTGGATTTCTATGCACCAAGATGGAACAGTTGTTCTCTATCCAATGTGTGCCGTGAACAGAAGATGGGAACGCAGAAATGATATTTTAGAAACGCTTCAAGAGAAATTTGAGGTAAAAGGAATCATCGATTTTTCGGCGCCAGAAAAAGAAGGGAAATTTTTAGAAGGAACAGGAAGCATGATTTTCGATCATGACCACAAATTAGCGTATGGTTCTGTTTCGCTGAGGTTAGACGAAAAATTGTTCAGAGAATTTTGTGAGAAATTTGGTTATACACCTGTCGTTTTTCATTCTTTTCAAACAGCAAATGGAGAAAGATTGCCAATTTATCATACCAATGTGATGATGTGTGTAGCAGACCAATTTGTGGTGATTTGCCTAGATTGTATTGATGATGAAACCGAAAGAGTGAACGTAGTGAATACGATTTTAGAGTCAGGAAAGGAAATTATAGAAATTTCTGAAAATCAAATGCAACAATTCGCTGGCAATATGCTTCAAGTGCAAAACGAAGATGGCAAAAAGTTTTTGGTGATGAGTGAAACGGCTTACAATTCTTTAACTCTAGAGCAAATTTCAGCTATCAAAAAGTACAATGAAATTATTTATTCTAATCTAGAAACCATAGAAATAAACGGTGGCGGTAGCGCAAGATGTATGCTTGCTGAGGTTTTCTTACCGAAGAAATAAATTATTAACTGAAGCACCGAAGTTTTCGGTGCTTTTATTTTTTCCAATGTTTAAAACACATTTCAAATTTTATTTCATTTCCATGAAATCCTACATTTTTCCAACCTTGTTTTTCATAGAATTTTTTTGCTCTGGAATTTGTTTCTGTTGAAAGCCAAATGGTTTTTTGGGTTTTGCTAAAATATTCGTCAAGTATTAATTGATGAAGTTTTTTGCCAATACCTTTTCCTTCGTATTCGGGTAAAAGAAATAGCGCCCAAACATTATTTTCTATAAAATCTACAATAGAAAATCCTACAATTGTATCATCAATTTCGCACACGAAACCAGTTCCTCTTTTGGTGATAAACTCTTCTACCAATTCATTAGAAATTAAGCTAGGATTAGAAAGTTGATTTTCTTTTACAGAATTTCTTACTACTTGTATCAGAGGAATATCTTTAATGGTTGCTTTTCTGTATATCATGTTGTAAAAATATAAAAAACCACGAACAAAATTTTGCTCGTGATTTCTTTAATTAAAATTTAGTTTAATATGATGGGTTTTTGTGAGATTAGTTTCCTGTTCTGTTTTTGATTTCATTTGCTGCACCATCTATGTTTCTGGCTTTTTTCAGCTTTTTGTTTCCAAAATTATAGGTAATAGAGAGGTTAAATCTTCTGTTGTATTGGTTTTGGTCTATATAGTTGTAATTTCCATCTGTTTGAATGCTGTTTATGGTAATCCAATTGGTATTAAGTACATCTCTGAAGTCTACCGCAAATGTGAAATCATTCCATATTTTTTTCAAAGAGAAATCTAAAGAAGAAATAGGGTCTAGAATGCCTAAATCTATTCTCTGTTTGCCAAGGTAGAAGTAATTTATACCCAGAAACCAATCTTTTTTAGATGAGAGTCTAATATTGTTTGATAGTTGTAAAAATGGAGTAGTCATGCTTCCATCTGCATGAAACGGTGCGAATTTTTCTCCAGTAATTGGATCTGTGTCTACAGTTCCTTTAAAAGAATTTACTTGTAAACCTAATACGTAATTTGCAGTCCAGATTTGGTTAAAGAAATTCTTATTCATTCCTAGATTTACAGAGAAATTATTTTCTGAGCCATAATTGGTTCTGATGTATCTTAGTTCTTTTACATTTTCTCCGTCAGAATTTTTGATGGTTCTCTGCAGAGGAACTTGTGTGGTAGCGTCTTTGGTATATGAGTCTGAAATTTGTAAAAAATAAGAATTTTTATACATGTACATTAATTCTTGGTTGTACACAGAAGAAGCTTTTACAAAAGGATTATTCTGTATATAATTAATTTCTGTAAGGTATACTCTTTCAGGATTTATTTCCCAGAAGCTAGGTCTTTTTACTCTGCTGGTAAAAGCATAAGAAAGAGAGTTGTTTTTATTGATGGTGTAATTTAGATTAACAGTAGGGAGCAGATTGGTGTTATTTCTTTTCACATTAATATTGGTGTTTAGAATTTCGCCGTAGCTGTCTGTAAATTCTAATCTAGCTCCTATTTTTGCTGAGAATTTTTCTCCAAAGTTTTTTTCTGCATTGGCATAGATACCTCCTATTTTTTCGTCATATACAAAATGATTGCTTTGATTAATGTCTTTAATATAGGTTTGCGAAGGATAGTGAAATCTTTCTAAGTAAGTATCATTATCTGTTTTGGTTTTATTAAAATTACCACCAGTAGAAAGGGTGAAGTTTTTAAAAACTTTTGTAAAATCCAGTGTTGTAGAAAGGTTATCGATGTTTTGAGGAATTTCTTGTCTAAATTTTCCTACTTCTGAAATATTATTTCCTAGAACGTCTGTAATAGTGGTTACATTAATGTTTTGTTGAGCTTTAGTAAAGTTAAGATAAGCTGCATTTAGGTTTATTTTGCTTCCTTTGTCATCTATTTTTGCTTCATAATTTAAGTTGATAGAGTTGTTAAAATCACGAGCGTTCATATTATTTACAGCTCTGTTATAAGTAGTTTTAGTAACATTGTTATCATCTCGGTAGAGTAGAGTGTTCAGTAAATTACTTTGTGCGTCTTTTGTTTCGCTGTACCAAGAATTATAGCTTAAACCTATGTTTTGTTTTTCGGTAAGGTCATAGTCTACATTTACATAACCGCCTAAATCTAAATCATTATTTCTTACGTATCCTACAGAAGTGTTATTAAAATTAGCATCTCCGTTTTTAAGCGTGTATTGTTGGTCTCTAAAGGTGTTTCTGCTGTTAAAATTAGAACTTATCGCTAACTTATTTTTTCTAAAATTAATAGATGCAGAAGCATTTTGGCTATTTCTTTTGGCTTGAGTATTCCCGAATCGTAAATTTCCGTTTGTACCGTCGGTGAGTTTCTTTTTCAGAATAATGTTGATGATGCCATCACTAGATTCTACATGATATTCACTTCCAGGTACTGTAATGACTTCTATTTTTGCAATATTTTCTGCAGGCATACTTTTCAAAAAAGATTCTAGAGCATCTGCATTCATATTAGATTTTCTACCATTAATGAAAATTACAGCATTGCTTTTTCCAGAAATTTTTATGTTTTTGTCATCGGTAGAAGAAACAAGTGGCGTTTCTTTCAATAAATCAAAAGCATTATTTCCTTTAGCAATAGGCGATGCTGCTACATCAAAAACCAATCTGTCAGATTTTTTTTGAAGCACTTTTTTGGTCATTTTTACTTCTTCTATGTCTTTCGTTTTTTCTTCTTGCGAATAAGAAAAAAGAGAAGTAAGAAGTGCGGCGGTGAATAATATTTTTCTCATGGTGTAATTTTTAAGTTTAAATTTTGTGAAAAAAAGAAAAGTCGCAGTGGGTTATTAGTTGAGTGATTTGGTGTGGTGATTAGTTTTTGTGGTTATTAATTTTTTTCACTGCGACTTTTTCAAGTTTGGTTATTTGTTTTAGTTATTCGTTTTTAAATGGTTAAAGTTTTTCTAAAAAATTTTCTTCTATTGAGATGAAGTATGTTTTGTTTAATAATTTACATTGCAAAGATATATAATTAATTTAGTATTATGCAATACAAAGTAGTAAATAAAATTTATTAATTGATTTAAATCGTTGATTTTCAGTAATAAAAATTTTAGCTAATGAATTGCTTTCAGAAATAAGACAATCGAATTGGAAAGAATATTACATCAAAAAACAAAAAAAAGTGAAAATTTCTTTCCACTTTTTATAATATTTTGAAGGTCAAATCTTTATTCTCTCTCAAATTTTGCCAGTTTTTTGTCAATCCAAATCGTTGCCAACGGAAAAAACGCAGCCAGAAGTGCAAATACAGAATCTTCGTCATCCCACTGATAAATTTTTCTACAAGGAAAGGCTAGAATCAGGTACAAAGTGAAAAATAAACCATGAACACTTCCCATCACACTAATGTAAATAATGGGTAAAATTCCTTCCTTGTCCTCACGAATCCAAATCATAGCAGAGAAAAGCAAAAGCCAAGAAATTGCTTCGGCGATACAAATTTGTCTAAACCATTTGATGAGTTTTTCTTGAGAATATTTAGTTAAAAAGAAATTTTCGATGACTTCCATTATATATTGTGTTACGCGATTCGAGTTACGAGTTACAAAAATAAGGATTTAATAATGAATTTTATTTATAAAAACTACTTCCGTCTAAATATTCAAAAACTTCTGGTGGAAGCATAGGTCTTACATTTTTGCCTTCTTTAATCATATTTCTAATTTCTGTGGCAGAAAGTTCTATTATCGGTGCATTTACCATGCTGATGTTTTCGTGCTGTAAATATTCACTGTCTTTTTTCTCGCCTTCAAAAGTTCTGGGATAGACAATGATTTGATAATCAGACATCAGTTTTTCTGCGTTTTTCCATTTAGGAAGCGAGTCTAGATTGTCTTCGCCCATAATTAGCGCAAAAGAATAATTGGGATATTTTTCTTTGAGATAAGTGAGCGTATCAATCGTGTAACTTGGCTTTGGTAAAGAAAACTCTACGTTCGAAGCACGCATTTTAGGATAGTTTTTCACTGCAAGTTGCACCATATCAAGACGATTGTGGTCTGTAAGCAATGATTTTTTATCTTTAAATGGATTTTGCGGAGAAACCACAAACCAAAGCTCATCCATGTCAGAATTTTCTAAAATATAGTTCGCCAAAATCAAATGCCCAATGTGAATGGGATTGAATGAGCCGAAAAATAGTCCGATTTTTTTCATAAATTTTGTGTTCGAGTTCCGAGATTCGAGTTCCGAGTTTTTACCACGTAACTAGTATCTCGTATCTCTAATGAAACTTCACATCACGAATGTTCAAATAATAGGTTACATTTCCTTTCCAGTGATTTTCTTCTACGGTAAAAGCAATGTCGAAATTTTTAGTTTTGAAATCATCTATATATTGCCCTAATTTAAAGCCAATACATTCTATATTTCTGCCAGAAACTGGTTGATGAATATAGAATTTTAGGTGATTTCCGTCTTTACCCATTTGTTTTACGTAACCAGAAACTTTTTGGTTTCTCAGTTCTAAAACAGGCTTCATATTGTGTGGACCAAAAGGTGATAATTTTCTATGAAAATTAAAGAAATCACGGTTTAAATCTTCTATTTCAATCACAGAGTCTATCGTAATAGAAGGGAATTTTTGGTGTTCCTGAATTTTTTCGGCCACTACTTTTTCAAATTTTTCTTTGAAAGCTTCAAATTTATCTTTCTCCATCGAAAGTCCAGCCGCAGCTTGGTGTCCCCCGAATTTTAAGAAATATTCACTACAAGCTTCTAAGGCTTCGTGCACATCAAAATCTGAAACGCTTCTTGCAGAAGCTACCATTTCGCCATTGTTTCCATCGGTGAAAACTAAAGTCGGTTTGTAGTACACTTCCGTCAGTCTAGAAGCTACAATCCCGATAACGCCTTTGTTCCACTCATTGTGATAAACCACAGTGGTGAAATTATTTTCTTGCTGGGTTTCGATGACTTGGTTAAAGGCGGATTGAGTAGTATTGGCGTCTAATTCTCGTCTGGAATCGTTCAGGTTTAAGATGTCGTCTACAATTTGATGAGCATGTTTCAAATTGTCTGAAATCATCAGTTCTACCGCGGCTTTTCCATGAGAAATTCTTCCTGCAGCATTGATTTTCGGAGCAATTTCGAAAACGATGTTAGAAATATCAAACGTAGCAATTTTTTCTTCAGGAATCAGAAGTCTTATTCCTAATTTTCTGGTTTTTCTTAATGTTTTTAATCCCAGTTTTGCTAGAACTCTATTTTCGCCAGTCATTGCTACAATATCTGCGGCAATTGAAATAGCGAGTAAATCGGTAAGTTCATAGAGTTCGTTTTCTGGAATTTTATAAATGGTATTAAGACCTTGACATAATTTAAAGCCCACTCCACAACCCGAAAGTTCTTTGTAAGGATATCTACAATCGGTTCTTTTTGGGTCTAAAACGGCAAAAGCTTTAGGTAATTCTTCGCCTGGTAAATGGTGGTCGCAAATAATAAAATCAATGCCAAGAGAACTGGCATATTCTATTTTGTCTAATGCTTTAATGCCACAATCTAATGCGATGATAAGAGAGAATCCGTTTTCTTTAGCAAAATTAATTCCCTCATCAGAAATTCCATACCCTTCAGAATAACGGTCTGGAATATAGAAATCTAAATATTTTTTTTCTACAATTTTAGAAAGATAAAGATACATGAGCGAAACTGCAGTAGTTCCGTCTACATCATAATCGCCGTAAACCAGAATTTTTTCGCCGTTTTCTATTGCAGAGGCAATTCTGTCTACTGCCAATTGCATATCTTTCATCAAAAACGGACTGTGAATGTCTTCTAATTTTGGTTTGAAGAATTCTCTGGCTTTTTGGTAATCATCAATGCCTCTTAGAACCAAAATTTTTGATTCTAAAGTCCCGAAACCAATTGAAGAACTGATGCTGTCTACAATTTCTTCATCAGGTGCTGGTTTATATATCCATTTTTGGCTCATAAATGCAAAGTTAGAAATTTAAATTCATTTAAATTAGAATAGTTATAAATTATGTCTATTGACTATTATTTACTTGATAATTTCTATTTTTGTTTAAACTAAAAATCATGAAATTTATTTCAGTTCTTCTTCTCGGCTTTTTTACATTTTTTATTTCTTGTAGAGAACTTCCAGAGCAAATTAATTCACCTTTTCAAGGAAATTGGAGTGGAGATTATCAAGGTGCAGAAAATGGAACACTCACTTTTAAGATTACTTCTGAAGGAAACATTGTAGGCTCCAAAATATCTACTTCTAAAAATTATTCTGAAGAATTTTTAGGCTATATTTTTGCTGATGGAGAATTTTCTTGCAATACCAGAAATGGATTTTTGTTCAAAGGGAAAATTACAGATGTAAATGCTAAAACTTACTCAGGAAATTGGACGCAGAATTTCAATAATACGACTTATCAAGGAACTTTCACTTTTAAGAAGAATTAAATCAAAGTTTTTTTATAAAAATAAAAACCGCCCAAAATTTTTGAGCGGTTTTTATTTTACATTAGCCTTTCAGCTTAAGAATACATCTGTTGTTGTAATTCTTTGATTTTTTTGTCTTCTAGATATTCATCGTAAGTCATATCTCTATCGATAACACCTTTTGGCGTAAGTTCTATGATTCTGTTACAAACCGTTTGAAGCATTTCGTGGTCATGAGAAGCCAATAAAATGTTCCCTTTGAAATTTGAAAGTGAGTTGTTCAATGTAGTGATACTTTCTAAGTCTAAGTGGTTGGTTGGTTCGTCTAAAAGTAAAACGTTTGCTTTTTGGAGCATCATTCTAGAGAACATACATCTCATTTTTTCACCTCCAGAAAGCACAGTACAAGATTTAAGCGCTTCATCTCCTGAGAATAACATTCTGCCAAGGAAACCACGCACGAATTCTTCGTGTCTTTCTTCGTCATTTTTAGTGAATTGTCTTAACCAGTCTACTAAATTTAAGCTCTTATCTTGGAAGAAATCAGTATTGTCTAGAGGCATGTAAGATTGGTTCGTAGTAACTCCCCAATTGTATTCTCCTTTATCTGCGGTTGCGTTTCCAGAAATAATTTCGAAAAATTCTGAAATTGCCAAAGAGTTTTTAGAGATAATAGCTACTTTGTCTCCTTTCTTTAGCTTAATATCTACGTTAGAGAAAAGCAATTCGCCGTCTTTGGTTTTTTCTAAATCTTTTACTTCAAGGATTTGGTCGCCTGCTTCTCTCTCCATTTCGAAAATAATTGCAGGATAACGTCTAGAAGTAGGTTTTATATCGTCAATATTCAGTTTTTCAATCATTTTCTTTCTAGCAGTTGCTTGTTTTGCTTTAGCAACGTTAGAACTAAATCGAGCAATGAAATCTTGTAATTCTTTTTTCTTTTCCTCAGCTTTTTTATTCGCTTGTTGACGTTGTCTTGTCGCTAACTGAGAAGCTTGATACCAGAAAGAGTAATTCCCTGTGTAAAGGTTTAATTTAGAATAATCTAAGTCACCAATGTGCGTACAAACGGTATCTAAGAAGTGACGGTCGTGAGAAACTACAATTACCGTATTTTCATAATCTGCTAAGAAATCTTCTAACCAAGCGATGGTGTCAATATCTAAGTCATTGGTAGGTTCGTCTAGAATCAAAACATCTGGATTTCCGAAAAGTGCTTGAGCCAAAAGAACTTTTACCTTGTCTTTGTTTTCTAGTTCTCCCATCATTTGCCAGTGCATTTCGTCTTTGATTCCCACGTTAGAAAGCATGGTTTGCGCATCTGATTCTGCATTCCAGCCTCCCATTTCGTCATAGATTACGCCGAGTTCTCCAGCTTTAATTCCGTCTGCATCAGAGAAATCCTCTTTAGCATAAAGCGCATCCATTTCTTCTTTGATTTCGAAGAGTTTTTTATTTCCTCTTAATACAGTTTCTAAAACGGTAAAATTATCGTAAGCAAAGTGATCCTGTTCTAGAACAGACATTCTTTTGCCAGGTTCTAGTGATACATTTCCTGTAGTTGGTTCTTGTTTTCCTGTTAAAATTTTCAGAAAAGTAGATTTTCCTGCGCCATTTGCTCCGATGATTCCGTAGCAATTTCCTTTGGTAAACATGATGTTTACCTCGTCAAATAAAACTCTCTTCCCGAATTGTAGTGATAAATTAGATACTGTTAACATATTGTTTCGTAAATTTGGCGCAAAAGTAAGAAAAGAATTTGGTATTTCGAGGCTAAGTTTCGGATAAAGAATGAATTATTATGAAGGAAAATAGATTTTTAGGGTAAGTAAATTGACCTTTAAAATTATTTGATTCATAAAAAATTAATAAATTTTAATAAATGATTATCAGTAAGTTGGTTCTTTAATTAAATTAAAATGAGTGGAAAAACTGAATTTGGCACGTGCTTTGGTGCTTGTTTCAAGGTTTTTCAAGTCACTTGTCATTTTGATGAAGATTTCAGAATTCAATAAAAATGGTGAAATTTTATAAACTTTAATATAAATTATGTAAATTTATATTTTAGCAATAATTAGACATTTGCAGTATACAATGAAGATAGAAAAAACCATAAATATTTTAAATAAACGAGCAAAATTCGAATATGAAATTTTAGAACAGATAGAAGCTGGAATTGTTCTTACGGGAACCGAAATTAAAGCGCTTCGTTCGTCTAAAGCATCTATAACAGAGAGTTTTTGTCAGTTTATAGAAAATGAGCTGTTCGTTGTGAATATGAGTATTGATGAGTATAAATTGGGGACTTTTTATAATCATAAAATCAAAAGAGAGCGTAAACTCTTATTACACAAAAAAGAATTGCAAAAATTTCAAAGAAAGTTGAAGGATGTAGGGATGACTATAGTACCATTAAAGCTATACATTAATGACAGAGGAAAGGCAAAAATGCTTATAGCACTAGGAAAAGGCAAGAAACTTTTTGATAAAAGAGAAACAATAAAAAACAGAGAAAATAAAAGAAATTTAGACAGAATATTAAAGAAAACCTAAAAAAACTTTGTTTTTAACGATATTTTGTGTTTATTTTGCATTATCAATTATTTAATCATTTAATTCTATGAAAAATCTAAAATTAGGAATTTCAGCATTGGCACTTACACTTGCCTCTACTGCTTTCGCTCAAACTACTTCTAACCCTTGGGTTATCGGAGTTGGTGCACATGGAGTGAATCACATGGGTGTTGCTAACGGTGGTGTTGACAAAGTATTTGACAACTTCGATCAAGTTTTCACGCTTAACAACTATACTATTACACCTCCATTATCAAAATTAACTATTGCAAGAAACCTTAACAAGTATTTTGTTCTTGATTGGCAAACTTCAGTAGGTAACGTTGATAATAAGAGATTTGCAATGGGTAAAGAGTTCTTTTTACAAACAGGACTTGGTTTACAATTTAAATTTGCAGGTCTTTGGAACGAAGAATCTTGGTTTGATCCATATGTAAGAGTTGGAGCTAACTATTTAAGACATGATTATTCAGGTCTTACTTTCCCAAGAACAGACCTTGCTAATGATGTAGTATTAGGAACTTACAACGGTGATGATGTTACTGGTAAGGCTAATCATTTTACAGCTGCAGGTGGTATTGGTTCTAACTTCTGGTTAACTAAAAACTTTGGTTTAAATTTACAAGGAGATTATGTTTCTACTCCAGGAAACTCTTCAAATGTTGCAAATTTCTGGCAAGCTTCTGCTTCTCTTATGTTCAGATTTGGTAACACAGATAGAGATAAAGATGGTATCAAAGATAGCGAAGATGCTTGTCCAGATGTACCAGGTTTAGCTCAATTCCAAGGTTGTCCAGATACAGACGGTGATGGTGTTGCTGATAAAGATGATAACTGTCCAGAAGTTGCTGGTCCAGTAGAAAATAACGGATGTCCTTGGCCAGATACAGATGGTGACGGAGTTCTTGATAAAGACGACGCTTGTCCATCAGTAGCAGGTCCTGCTGCAAATAATGGTTGTCCTTGGCCAGATACAGATGGTGATGGTATCCTTGATAAAGATGATGCTTGTCCTACAGTTGCTGGTTTAGCTCAGTATAACGGTTGTCCAAGAACTGATGTAAACGTTGCTGATGATGTAACTAAAGCATTAAACGATATCTTATTTGATTTCAACAAAGCTACAATTAGACCAGAATCTAAAGAAAAATTAGATCAAGCTGCTGCTTATATTAAAGATTTCCCTTCTGGTAAATTCTTAATTGAAGGTAGAACAGATAAAAAAGGTTCTGATGCTTACAACTTAAAACTTTCTAGACAAAGAGCTGCTTCAGTTGTTGCTGCTTTAGAAGCTAGAGGTGTAGCTCCTGAACAACTTAAATCAAGAGGTGTTGGTGAAGCTAAAGCTACTGTAGCTGAAACTGCATCAGACGCTGAAAGATTATCAGACAGAAGAGTAGTTGTAGAAGCTATTTCTGCTGCTGATTGGGATGCAATCCAAAAATCAGATGTTCCAGCTCCAAAAAAATCTAAAAAATAATCAATTATTTTAAGATAAATTTAAACACCCTTATTTTTAAGGGTGTTTTTTTGTGCTAATTTTCTTATTTTTGCAAACGTAAAATATCAAATTATGGGACGCGCATTCGAATATAGAAAGGCTTCAAAAATGGCTCGTTGGGATAAAATGGCCAAAACATTTTCTAAAATTGGGAAAGATATTGCTATTGCAGTAAAAGCTGGTGGTCCAGATCCAGATTCTAATCCTGCTCTTAGAAGATGTATTCAAAATGCAAAAGGGGCAAATATGCCTAAAGATAATGTAGAAAGAGCGATTAAGAAAGCTTCTGGAGCAGATGCAGAACATTATGATGAGGTTACTTATGAAGGATATGGACAAGGTGGTGTAGCTTTCTTCGTAGAGTGTACAACGAATAACTCTACCAGAACGGTTGCAAACGTAAGAGCAATTTTCAATAAGTTTGATGGTAATTTAGGTAAGAACGGGGAGTTAGCTTTCATCTTTGATAGAAAAGGAATTTTCACTATTGATAAATCTTTAATCAAAATAGATTGGGATGATTTCGAGATGGAAATGATTGATGGAGGTGCAGAAGATATTGATAGCGATGAAGAAGAAGTGATGATTACCACAGCATTTGAAGATTTCGGTTCTATGTCTCATAAATTAGATGAGCTTGGGATAGAAGCTAAAAGCGCGGAGTTACAAAGAATTGCAAATAACACCAAAGAAGTAAACGAAGAACAGTTCAAAGCCAATATGAAAATGCTAGAGCGTTTCGAAGATGATGATGATGTTCAAAACGTTTACCACAATATGGAAATTACAGACGAATTAATGAATTCTCTATAAAATTAAAAAGCCGCAAATTTTGCGGCTTTTTTTATTGAGGAAATACGTCTTCTATATCTTTCATTCTTAGCATTACAGAACGAGCATAAGAACAATGTGGAATAATAGTCCAATCGTTTTCTCTCGAAAATTCTATGCCTTTTTCTACCAGTTTTTTCCCCATTCCTTGCCTTTCGAATTTAGGAAAAACCATTACATAAGAAATAATCAACGTATTTTTCTCTGGCTGAATCGTATAAGTTAGTCTTCCAATTTCTTCGATTTCATTTTTAAGAGAAATAAAACCTCCGTTTCCGTTTTTATGATTTTCAAAAATTAAATTCATAATCTAAATTTTTATAAAAGTAAGAAATTTTAAAATTCGAACATCATATAATTGCATTTGATTAAATTTCCTTATAATTTAGCATTTCTGTAAATTATGAAAATTTCAAAATCACATCTTTTAGACGGAAAAACTATTTCCATTACAGGTTCGAAAAGCATCTCGAATCGATTGCTTATTTTGGGCAAATTATTCGGAGATTTAAAAATAGAAAACCTTTCAAATAGTCAAGATACTCAACTTCTGCAAAAAGCACTCAATGAAGATGCTGAAACAGTTGATATTCACCACGCCGGAACTGCAATGCGTTTTTTGACCTCATTTTATGCCATTCAAGAAGGAAGAAAAACCATTCTTACGGGTTCGGAAAGGATGAAACAGAGACCTATAAAACCTTTGGTTGACGCATTGCGTGAATTAGGTGCAGAAATTAATTATTTAGAAAGCGAAGGTTTTCCGCCTTTAGAAATTGACGGAAAGAAAATTGAAAAGAATTTTGTGAAAATCCCTGCCAATATTTCTTCACAGTTTATTACGTCATTATTATTGATAGGTGCAAGTTTAGAAAACGGTTTAGAAATAGATTTGCAAGGCGAAATTACCTCTCGTTCTTATATTAAAATGACACTTAAAATCTTAAAAGATATCGGAGTTGAAACACATTTTGAAGGAAATACGATAAAAATATTAAGTGCTGCGTCATCTTTATCGAATCAAAAATTAGATAGGCATTATCACTCTTCTAAGATTAAGCATTACACCGTAGAAAGCGATTGGAGTTCGGCTTCTTATTTTTATTCTTTGGTGGCAATTGGTAAGAAAAAAATGCATCTCAAGAGTTTTTACGCGCATTCATTGCAAGGGGATTCTGCTTTAAAGGAAATTTATTTGAAATTTTTTGGGGTAAATACCATTTCTGATGCAGGAGAAAATAAAATCACATTACTTCCAGATACTCATTTTCAATATCCGGAAAAATTCGTTTTGGATATGAATGATTGTCCTGACATTGCGCAAACCGTTTGCGTAACGTGTGTTGCGCTAAAATTACCTTTTGAAATTTCTGGTTTAGGAACTTTAAAAGTGAAAGAAACCGATAGATTGGTTGCGCTACAAAACGAATTAGAAAAAATTGGTTGCAAAACAGAAATCACCGAAAATTCCATCAAATTTTTAGAATTTTTTGAGCCAGAAAATGATATTTCTATCGCAACTTATAATGATCACAGAATGGCGATGAGTTTTGCACCGTTTGCTTTGGTGAAAGAATTAGATATACAAAATGAAGATGTGGTAGAAAAATCTTATCCAGATTTTTGGACGGATTTTTTTGAGATTACGGAGAAATCGTAATACTTCTTAAATAAAATAATAGTCGATGACAATAATAATAACTGGAACTTCCACAGGAATTGGCTTTACACTCGCTGAATATTTCGGAAAAAAAGGGCATAAAGTTTTTGGCTTAAGCCGAAAAAATGTGGAAAGTCAATATTTTACTTCGATTCCAACCGATATTACTGATAACACACAAGTTCAAGCTGCGATTTCAGAAATTCTAAAAACCGAAAGCAGAATAGATGTGCTCATCAACAATGCAGGAATGGGAATGGTAGGCGCTGTAGAAGATTCTACCAAAGAAGACATTCTGAAGTTATTCAATTTGAATTTAGTTGGTACGGTGCAAATGATGAGTGCTGTAATGCCAAAAATGCGGGAACAAAAATTCGGAAAAATTATTAACGTTTCGAGTATAGGTTCTGAAATGGGACTTCCGTTTCGTGGATTTTATTCGGCTTCGAAATCTGCGCTGGATAAAGTGGTAGAAGCAATGCGTTACGAAGTTTATCAATGGAATGTAGAAGTTTGCAGTTTGCATTTGGGTGATATTAAAACCAAAATCGCAGAAAATAGAGTGAAAACTCAAGTTTCAGAACCGTATAAAAACGTTTTTGACAAAGTATATTCTTTAATGAACGCTCACGTTGACGAAGGAACCGAACCTTTGGAGGTGGCACTTTACATCGAAAAATTATTAGAAAAAAAATCTTGGAAAGCACATTATTATTTCGGGAAGTTCGGACAAAAAATTGGCGTTCCTTTGAAATGGATTCTTCCTCAGAAAACCTATGAAAATCTGATGAAGAAGTATAATAAAATGGATTAATTTTAGTTGAAAATTGAGAATTGAAAGTTGAAAATTATTGAAGTTATTTTTTAAAATATTTTTAGTTTTTTATTGCGTTTTGTTTAATGCGCAACAGAAAAAATATGTCTTAATAGATGCTCAAACCAAAAAAGAAATCATCAAAAAAGACTCTCTTTCCACAGTGAAATTTCTAGATTCTTTAGCGGAAAACAATTACTATTTCACTAAAATTTTAAACGTTGAAAAGGTAGAGAAAATCACCAAAATTGTATTTGATAAAGGCAGAAATTTCAATGAAGCCAAAGTAAAATTCTCGCCTGAAACCGCAGAATTTTTAAAATCAAAACCCGAAATTTTCACCAAAAATCTAGATTCTCTTAAACAAGTTATCAATCAAAAATTTACAGACGAAGGTTTTGCTTTTAACAGAGTAAAAACCAAATTTATAGGATTAGATAATGAGGTTCCAGAAGTAGAAATCTCCGTTTTCAAAGGAGATAAAAGACAGATTAATGGTTTTGTTTTACAAGGTTTTACCAAAGTTCCGAAACGTTTTGTCAAGAATTTAGAAAAAGAATTTGTAGGAAAAACTTACGATGATAACAATCTACTCAAAATCAATTCTCGTTTAGAAAACCATCCTTTTTTGATTCTAGAAAAAACTCCACAAACGCTTTTTACCAAAGATTCCACGCAAATTTACCTTACATTTCAGAAGAAAAAAGCCAACAATTTTGATGGAATTATAGGTTTTGGGAATAATGATAAGAAGAAATTTACTTTCACAGGAAGCGTTAATCTCAATCTGAAGAACGTTTTTAATGGTTTTGAGACCATTTCTTTGTATTGGCAAAGAAACCAACAAAGCGGACAAAACTTCGATTTACTAACCGATATTCCGTATCTTTTTGGTTCTAACATCGGCACGAATCTCAATATGAATATTTACCGTCAAGATTCTACTTTTGCCATTGTGAAATTTCGTCCAGCGTTGTATTTTCATCTTTCGTCCAAACAAAAAATTGGAGCGAGAGGAAATTTTGAGATTTCTTCTGTTTTAGATGATACTTATACTTTGGGACAAGACTTTAGCAAAAAAGGAATTGGAGCTTTTTACGAATTTACAGAAACTTCGGAAGAACCGCTTTTTGTTTACAAAACCAAAATTATTGGCGAGGCAGATTTACTCAGTTCTTTTTATCAAAATTTAGATAAAACTTTTCAACAAACCCGTTATTTTTTCTTTGCAGAGCGTAATTTTCATCTCAAAGGAAATCATTATTTCAATATGAAAGCAGAATCTGCAATGTTGGATTCAGATGGAGAAATCACTACTAATGAACTTTTCAGAATTGGTGGTTACAATTCATTGCGAGGTTTTAATGAACAGTCTCTTTTTACTGATTTTTATGCTTTCGGTGGAATAGAATATCGTTATTTGGTCAGCAATCAAGCATTTTTTGATGTTTTTGGGCAATTGGCTAATGTTAGAAATTTTACACTCAAGACAACTTCTAAACTCTACAGTTTCGGACTGGGTTTTAATTTTTTGTTACCGATTGGTTTGATGACTTTTCAAATATCAAACGGACAAGAATTTAATAATCCATTTAAATTCCAAGACACTAAAATTCATTGGGGAATCATCAGTAAGTTTTAAATTTCTCTAAAAAAATTTTCTTTAAATCGCTGTAAATAAGGCGAAATTCCCAGAATGTTAAAATTTTTTAGAATCCTTGAGTTTCTTCTAACAATTATTAACAGTTGAAAAAAAAGTTTAATAGAAGTTTAACTATAATTTTAGTTATCAGCATTTTATTTAGTCCGAAAAACAAAGTATTTTTGCTCCATATTTATGAAGCGAATTTTATTACTAAGCTGTTTGCTGTTTTTAACTTCAATAAGCGCTCAAACTTTTTCTGGAACTCTATTTATGCGAGATAAATCTTCTTTCTATCTCAACCAGATTTACGTTACCAATCTTAATGAACAGAGAACGTATCTTACTTCTTATACTGGTGAGTTTAAAATTCCTGCAAAAGTAGGAGATGTAATAAGATTTACCTCAATTGTTTCCGAGCGAAAAGACATCAAAATTACTCCTCAATTGCTTGAAAATCCTCGAAATTTAATCGAACTAGAAGTGGCTTATAGAGAAATTCAAGAAGTGATTTTGAGTAGATTTAAACCTACAGGAAATCTTAGAAAAGATGTTCGCACTTTAGATTCTAAAAAATCTTCTCTTGAAATAGCGAAAATAATAGGTTTGCCAGCTCCAAAAGGCGATGGAACTCCGCCAATAACGCCTGTTGCAAGCTTAGCGAATGGTGGTTTAAGCATTGGTTTAGAGAGTCTTTATGATGTAATTTCTGGGCAAGCCAAGAAAAAACAAAAGCTTCAAGAATACGAAAAGATGCAAATTGGTATTAAAAACATTAAAGCTTATTTGGGTGATGATTATTTTACCAGATTAAAAGTTCCCGAGCATTTAATCGATAATTTTCTGCAATTTGTATATACTTCTGATAATTTGAAAATTTACTTAGATGTGGCTAATTATGAGGCAATAAAGATTTCTATAGAGAAATATTTGCCTATTTATCAAAAGAGATTACGAAACTCTCATCTTCAAGAAATTCTCAACTAACTAATAGTTGTTAGTTGAAATTTTTAATAGAAAACAATTATCATTATGATTTTTATCGCTTTTTAACATATTTTTTATCTTCTGATTTAAAAATATTTATATATTTGTCACCCTAATCGAAATATTTGTGGGGAAGAATAAGTTAGCAAGGTTTGAAGAAAATAGAAAACTTCCAAATGTAATACAACCAAGTAGAGAGGATGCTTTAGGTGATTTTGAACTTAAAGGCAAATGGAGAGAAAGGGTTTTTAAAAACAATAATCCTATTGTTTTAGAACTTGGTTGTGGGAAAGGTGAGTATAGTGTAGGAATGGCAAAGGCTTTTCCTGATAAAAATTTTATCGGAGTAGATATTAAAGGAGCAAGATTTTGGTTTGGAGCAAAAGAAGCTGTAGAAAAAGGTTTAAATAACGCAGCTTTTTTACGCACCCAAATAGAATTGATAGATTGCTTTTTTGATGAAAATGAAGTTGATGAAATCTGGATTACATTTCCAGACCCTCAGATTAAATACAGAAGAGGGAAGCATAGACTCACCCATCCAGATTTTTTAAATCGCTACAAAAAAATTCTGAAACCTTCCGCAATTATTCATTTGAAAACAGATTCTGAGTTTCTGCATGGTTATACTTTGGGAATTTTACAAGGATATGGCCACGAAATTCTAACCGCTCACCATGATATATATGGAGCACCAGAATATGAACCAGACACTCTCTATCTAAGGGAAATTAAAACTTATTATGAGGAATTGTTTTCTGCTAAAGGCAAAACCATTACCTATATTAAGTTTAGGCTCTAAAAATCGAAATAAAAAGTATAAAAATGAAAAGAGTGATTGTTTTATTTACGGCATTAAATGTCGTAAATTTCTCGGCTCAAGAAAAAATGGAAAAAGAGCAGCCGATAGATAAAAGTCAAGTGACTACAAAAGAAGCGATTTCTTTATTAGAAAATAAATCTACTCAAGAGTCTGCAGAAATTAAGAAGGTAGTTATTAAACCTAAAACTGATAAAGAAGAAGAGACTGCTTTTGAAGCTCTTATGAAATCTGAAAATGAGAAAAATAAGAAAGCTTTAACCGCACAAGTGCTGAATGAAATGCTAGGAAGTGATGAAAGTGACGCTTTAAGCCTTTTATTGGTGAAGAATGTGTCAGAATGCAATATGGTCTTGAAGGTGGTAGGGAAAACAAGCTATAACATTCCTATTCCTGCAAATGGTCAAAATGCAATTATGGTAGAAAAAGGAGTATATCAATTGACAGGTAAGGTTTGTGAACTACAGTATGAAACCCAAAAAGATTTGAATAAAAATCTTTTGGTAGCTATTAAAAGAATGGAAGATTAAAAAAAATATATTTAATAAAAAAACTCTCAAGAATTTCTTGAGAGTTTTTTTGTTGTATGATCTTCGAAAAATTATTCAGCGTCAAAGTCTTTATCTGCATCAGCAGTTACTTTTTCACCTTCTTTAGATTTTTCTTTATCAGCTTTTCTTTGAGATTGACCTTCTTTGATAGATTCTGATACTACAGAAAGAATCATGTCAATAGATTTAGAAGCATCATCGTTTCCTGGAATTACGAAGTCTACTTTTCTAGGATCTGAGTTAGTATCTACGATACCAAATACAGGAATACCTAATTTTTTAGCTTCAGTTACAGCGATGTGTTCTCTCATGATATCTACTACGAATACAGCAGAAGGAAGTCTAACCATGTCAGCGATAGAACCTAAGTTCTTCTCTAAGTTAGCTCTTTGTCTGTCTACTTGTAATCTTTCTTTTTTAGATAAAGTTTCGAATGTTCCATCTTTCTTCATTTTATCGATAGCGTTCATTTTCTTAACCGCTTTTCTGATTGTAACGAAGTTAGTTAACATTCCACCTGGCCATCTTTCAGTGATGTAAGGCATGTTAAGTTCTGATGCGTGTTTTGCTACTACTTCTTTAGCTTGTTTTTTAGTAGCCACAAAAAGAACTTTTTTTCCTGCAGAAGTAATTTTTTCTAAAGCGTTGCAAGCTTCATCTAATTTCACTGCAGTTTTATGCAAATCGATAATGTGAATACCGTTTTTCTCCATGAAAATGTATGGAGCCATATTAGGATTCCACTTTCTAGTCATGTGACCAAAGTGTACGCCTGCTTCTAATAAGTCTTTAACTTGTGCTTTTGCCATTTTTTTAATTTTTGTTAGTTTACGTTCCGCTTTTAAGCAATCAACTTTACGTTGGATGGGAGTAAAGTTTGGGTGCTAAACATAACGGGCAATTTTTGTAATAATTTGTAAATAAACCGAGAAAAAAGATTAACGTTTTGAGAATTGGAATCTCTTTCTTGCTTTTTTCTGACCTGGTTTTTTTCTTTCTACCATTCTAGCGTCTCTAGTAAGAAGACCAGCTGGCTTAAGCGCTAATCTGTTTTCTTCATTAATTGCACATAGTGCTCTAGAAATCCCTAGTCTAATTGCTTCAGCTTGACCTGTAATTCCACCACCGAAAACGTTTACAGTAACATCGTACTGACCTACAGTTTCAGTTAATAAGAACGGTTGGTTTACTTTATATACTAACATGTCAGTACAGAAGTAAGTTTTTGCATCTTTACCATTTACAGTGATGTTACCAGTACCTGGTTTCACGTAAACTCTAGCTACAGAAGTTTTTCTTCTTCCAATCTTGTGAACTATAGACATAATTATTTAATTTCGTTAAGGTTAATAACTTTTGGTTGCTGTGCTTCGTGCTTATGCTCAGACCCAGCGTATACATACAAATTCTTGTAGATAACACTTCCTAATTTGTTTTTTGGTAACATTCCTTTTACAGATTTTTCTACCAATTTACAATTGTCTTTTTTGTGCACTTCTTCAGCAGTTAACGATTTTTGACCACCTGGATATCCAGTATGCCAAATGTATTCTTTGTCTGCCCACTTGTTGCCAGATAAAGCAACTTGTTCTGCATTCAAAACGATTACGTTATCACCACAGTCTACGTGTGGAGTGTAATTCGTTTTGTGCTTACCTCTCAAAATCTTTGCAACTTTAGAAGCTAATCTTCCTAACGGTTGCCCAGCTGCATCTACCACAACCCATTCTTTCTTAGCGGTAGCTTTGTTAGCTGATACGGTTTTGTAACTTAATGTATTCACTTATTATCGTTTACGATTAAACATAATTTTCCCCTAAAAAGGTGTGCAAAGGTATTAATTTTTTTTGGAATTGAAAAACTTTATCAAGATTTAAACGTAAATTTAACCTTAAAAAATTAATTTTCAGTCTCTTAAGGACTTGTTGTTTCTGAAACTTGCCAGTAAATAATACCCCACAAATACTATAGAAAACTTAAAAACAGAAGGTAAAGCCTTTTCTAAATCAAAAATGAAAGCGCCAATCAGTACTAAAAAAATCATCGCGCCAAAAGAAATTCCTAGTTTTTTCAGCAAAGAAATAACGGGATTGTCTAAATAAAAAGCCATTCCCCAAGCTAATCCAAAAGCAAAACTGTAAAAAAGTTCTAGCCATAAGCCGCCACTTTCTAATAAAAAATGATTGATTAAAAAACTGATTAAGGTTCCTGCTATCGTATATAATAAAGCTCTCTTCATGTTTTAAAATTTTTACAAAAATACTTAATTTTTCAATTCTCGGGATTTTTCTATCTTTGAGACCTATCGAAAAGTTATTTATGGAAACCCAAAAATATCAACCTAACAATAAGGTAAGAGTAGTTACAGCAGCCTCACTTTTTGACGGACATGACGCTGCCATTAACATTATGCGAAGAGTGATTCAAGGAACAGGATGTGAAGTTATTCACCTTGGTCATGATAAATCCGCAGAAGAAGTAGTAAACTGTGCTATTCAAGAAGATGCAAACGCTATTGCACTTACGTCTTATCAAGGCGGTCACAATGAATATTTTAAATACATCTATGATTTACTTCGTGAGAAGAACTCTCCTCAAATCAAAATTTTTGGTGGAGGTGGTGGAGTAATTCTTCCCGAAGAAATTAAAGATTTAATGGAGTACGGAATTGACAGAATTTATTCTCCAGATGATGGTAGAGAAATGGGATTGCAAGGAATGATTGATGATTTGGTTCAAAAATCTGATTTTGCTACAGGCGAAAATATCACCGTTTCAGATATCGAAAATATCAAATTTGAAGATTCTAAATCTATCGCGCAAGTGATTTCTGCAGTAGAAAACTTCTCAGATGAGAAACCAGAATTGGTGGAAGCATTAAAAGAAAAAGCAAAACATTTCAATATTCCCATTATCGGGATTACAGGAACTGGAGGCGCTGGTAAATCTTCGTTAACAGATGAATTGGTGCGTAGATTTTTAAGAGCAAACGCAGATAAAAAAATTGCGATTATTTCTGTAGACCCTTCTAAAAAGAAAACTGGAGGTGCACTTCTCGGCGATAGAATCAGAATGAATTCCATCAATGATTCTAGAGTTTACATGCGTTCTATGGCTACTCGTGAAAACAATGTTTCGGTTTCGCCTTACATTCATTCTGCATTAGATGTTTTAAAAATTTCTAGTCCAGATATTATCATTTTAGAAACTTCGGGAATTGGTCAGTCTGGTTCAGAAATTACTGAAATTGCAGATGTTTCTATGTATGTAATGACGCCAGAATACGGTGCTTCTACACAGTTAGAAAAAATTGATATGTTAGATTATGCAGATTTAATCGCATTGAATAAATCTGACAAAAGAGGAGCTTTAGATGCGATTCAAGCGGTGAGAAAACAGTTTCAGCGTAACCACCAATTGTGGGAAACACCATTGGAGGAAATGCCAGTTTTTTCTACGAAGGCAAGTCAATTTAACGATTGGGGAACTACCGCTTTGTACAATGCATTGATTGAAAAAGTAAATGCTAAATTCACTTCATTAGATTTAAAATCATACGAAGAACAAAACGTTTCGGAAGAATCTACCATTATTCCACCGAAAAGAGTTCGTTATCTTTCTGAAATCGTAGATAATAACAAAAACTACGATAAACAAGTTGAAGAGCAAGCTTTAATTGCTAAGAAAATGTACCTTATTGATGGTGCTAAAGCACTGATTACAGATGATGAACATACTACAGATAAACTTGAAAAAGTTTTCCTAAAAACCAAAAAAGAACTTTCGGAAGAAAACAGATTGTTCCTTCAAGGTTGGCATCATTTCAAAGAAGAAATGCAGCAAGATACCTTCTCTTATTTGGTTCGTGGAAAAGAAATTAAGGTAGAAACCAAATATGAGTCGCTTTCACATCTTAAAATTCCAAAAATTGCTTTGCCTAAATTCCAAGATTGGGGCGATTTAATCCGTTGGAAAGGTCAAGAAAATGTTCCAGGAGCGTTTCCTTATACTTCGGGAATTTATCCTTTCAAGAGAACGGGTGAAGATCCTACCAGAATGTTTGCAGGTGAAGGCGGTCCAGAACGTACCAACAGAAGGTTTCACTATGTTTCTGCGGAGATGCCGGCGAAAAGACTTTCTACAGCGTTTGATTCTGTGACTTTATATGGTCAAGATCCTGCTTTCCCACCAGATATTTACGGAAAAATTGGAAATGCGGGAGTTTCTATCGCGACTTTAGATGACGCTAAAAAATTATATTCAGGTTTTGATTTAATCAATGCATTGACTTCAGTTTCGATGACGATTAACGGTCCAGCTCCTATGATTTTAGCGTTTTTCATGAATGCAGCGATCGACCAAAACGTAGAAAAATACATTGAAGAAAACAATCTTTGGTCTAAAGTTGATAAAAAACTCAAAGCAAAATTTGATGATAAAGGTTTAAAAAGACCTGTTTATAACGGCAGTCTGCCAGAATCTAATAATGGTTTAGGTCTTAAATTGTTGGGTTTAACAGGTGATGAAATTGTAGATACAGAAACGTATCAAAAGATAAAAGCAGAAACCATCGCAACCGTTCGTGGAACAGTTCAGGCGGATATTTTGAAGGAAGATCAAGCACAGAATACTTGTATTTTCTCTACGGAATTTGCTTTGAGATTGATGGGCGATGTTCAGGAATATTTCATTCAAAATAAAGTGAGAAATTTCTACTCGGTTTCTATTTCTGGTTATCACATTGCTGAAGCTGGTGCAAATCCAATTTCTCAGTTGGCGTTTACATTGGCAAATGGTTTCACTTATGTGGAATATTATTTGAGCCGAGGAATGAATATCAATGATTTTGCGCCGAATTTATCTTTCTTCTTCTCTAATGGAATCGACCCAGAATATGCGGTAATCGGTAGAGTAGCGAGAAGAATTTGGGCAAAAGCAATGAAACTGAAATATGGAGCTGATGAAAGAAGCCAAATGTTAAAATATCACATTCAGACTTCTGGTCGTTCACTTCACGCACAAGAAATTGATTTTAACGATATCAGAACTACGCTTCAAGCGTTGTACGCAATTTATGACAACTGTAACTCGTTGCATACCAATGCTTATGATGAAGCGATTACCACGCCAACTGAAGAATCTGTACGTAGAGCAATGGCGATTCAGTTGATTATCAACAAAGAATTAGGTTTAGCGAAAAACGAAAATCCGCTTCAAGGTTCTTTCATTATTGAAGAATTGACGGATTTGGTAGAAGAAGCAGTTTATGCAGAATTTGACAGAATTACAGAACGTGGAGGAGTTCTAGGAGCTATGGAAACCATGTATCAGCGTTCTAAAATTCAGGAGGAATCGATGCATTATGAATGGCTAAAACATACAGGAGAATATCCAATTATCGGCGTGAATACTTTCCTCGGAAAAGATGGTTCACCTACAGTTTTACCTGGAGAAGTGATTCGTTCTACTGAAGAAGAAAAGCAATTGCAGATTCAGAATTTAGAGAATTTCCAGAAATCGAATGAAGATCAAACTTCACTTTGGTTACAGAAATTGCAATTGGCTGCAATTAACCAACAAAACCTCTTCGAAGTGATGATGGAAGCGGTGAAATATTGCTCTCTCGGACAAATTACCAACGCACTTTTCGAAGTGGGCGGAAAATACAGAAGAAACATGTAGCCGAAGTTCGGCTTCCAAAAATTTAAAAACTCCAGAGAATTCTCTGGAGTTTTTTTGTTATAACTGACTTGCAATTCCTTCTACAAAGGTTTTGGAGAAATCTTTGTTCATGGCTTTTCGCTGTTCAAATTTTGGAATCACTAGATTTTCCGTAAGTTGTTCTGTGGTTTTTCCTTCTGCAAGAGATTTTTTAATAAAATCTGCGCTGGCTTCTAAGAAATTTCTCATTTCGGTGAGATTTTCTAGGTTTCCTTTTGTGAGATTTTTATCTGCTGCATGTCCGAAAATAAATAAAGTGTCTTTGTCAAAAGTAGAAATGGCTTTTTCTAAAACAGAAATCCAACTCCTAAAATTAGAACCATCTTTCACGCGATAAACAGGAATCATGTTGATGAACATTAAATCTCCCATGTGAACCACATTGTCTTTTTCGAAATGATACATCGCGTCACCAAAAGTATGTCCCGCTCCGAAATGATAAGCGGTTACTCTTTCTCCACTAGATTTGATAAGATATTGGTCTTCAAATAAAATATTGGCGTAAACTTGTTTGTTTACATTTTTAGAGAGTTCTGCTGCATTTTTCTGCAATTCTGGAACATTTTTTTGTGCTACAATTTTTTGAGTCAAATCTTTAAAAGCGAAATTTCCAGCTGTGTGATCTCCGTGATGATGCGTGTTGCAAAGAAACTCAATCGGTTTTCCTTTGACTTTAGAAATAGAGTCAATTAAAGGTTGAATAAAATCTGGAAATTGAGCATCAATGACTACGAATGAATCTTTGGTTTCTAACAAACCTACGGTTCCGCCACGATTGGTGAAACTGCTTACATTTCCTCTTATTTTAGAAATATCACCTTTTGAAGGTTTTAAAACCTCGAAAATTGCTCTCTGAGAAGTACAAGACCATAATTGAGGCAAAATAGCAACGCCTAAAGTTGCGCCAAGAGAAGTGGTAAGAAATTCTTTGCGATTCATGATGTTTTGTTTTTCACGAATTTAATTATTTATACGTTAAATAGTCTTAAAATTTAAAATTTTTATTCATAGAATAATATCTTTGTCTTTTTAACATAATAATTAAATGAGAGGAGAACAAAACATCATTAACGACTTAAAAAACTGGAAAGACCTTATAAAACCTTACGCAACCCCCGAAGTAAAACTCGCCAGAAAAGAGGTTTGGAAAACGGTTTTACCTTTCGGTTTGCTTTTTATAGCGGCAGCCATAGTTTATGAATTTCAATTTTGGGGCGCTTTAGGAATTTGCTTTTTGGCAGGATTATTTTTAACCAGAATTTTTATTATTCAGCATGATTGCGGACATCAATCTTTTTTTCCAGACAGAACTAAAAATGATAGAACAGGATTTCTAATGAGTTTGATGACGTGTATTCCTTACAAATATTGGGCACGTTCTCATAATCATCATCATGCACACCAAGGTCAATTAGATACCAGAACCATCGGAGATGTTACTTTGTTGACGGTGAGAGAATACAACGAACTTTCTAATTGGGGAAAGATTAAATACAGAATTTATCGTTCCGTTCCTGTAATGTTTGTTTTGGGACCGATTTACTACATTTTTATTCACAACAGAATTCCTTTTATCAAATTTAAAGGTTGGGAAAAAGAGCGTTTAACGCTGTTGAGAACCAATTTATACTTATTAGGATTTTTTGCCATTTTAGGAGTGATTTTAAGCTTGCCAAGTTTTGACCTTATCGAAGGATTCAAAAAATTAGCACTTTTATATATTCCTATCCTTATCACGTTTGCGTTTACAGCGATTTGGTTTTTTTACATGCAACATCAGCACGACCCAAATTACAAAGCATGGAAAGAAGATTGGCAATATCTTTTAGCAGCAATTAAAGGAAGTTCTTATTATAAATTGCCAAAAATTTTCAACTTTTTTACAGGAAATATTGGGTATCACCACATTCACCATTTGGCTCCGAAAGTTCCTTTCTATAAATTAGAAAAATGCAGCAAGGAGAATCCTATTTTCCAAAAATATGTGACGACTATTACCTTATTAAGCAGTATTAAATATGCATTTTATACACTCTGGGACGAAGAAAATTACAGAATGATTACCTTCAGACAGATGAAAACCATTCCTGTAAAAGCGTAAAATTATTTCACATGATAAACAAACCTTCAAGAATTTCTTGGAGGTTTTTTGTTGAGGTTAAAGAAAAGCCCTACAAAAGATTTTGTATCTTTGAAAAGACAAATTCAGGAGGATGAAAGACGTAAAAATAGAATTCAGAAAACCAATGTATCCCGTAAATCCAGAATTGATGGATTATTTGGAAAAAAATCATCGACTTACCAATATAAGATTTTACTATGATGATTTATTGCGTTTTTCAGATTATATGCCAGTTCATGATAAAGAAGGAAAGGACACACTTTGGCTCAATGTGTATTACCCAGAATTTGAACACGCCGAAATCGAAGCCAATCTCAACAAAATTTATACGCTTTTACATTCTGATGGAGATGTAGATGTACTTCCTTTTTTGAAGGTAGATTCTATTCATTTTTGTACGTTTGGGAACTCTAAACCGTTCAGAATTAGAGTAAGAAATATTCTGAATGATAATTACACCAATTTTTACATTAAAAAAGCAGATGCTTCTAGGATTTATGGTCTGGAACTAGAAGAAATTTTGTCTCCAAATCGTATTAATTTCCTTTTGTACAAAGACACTTTAATCGAAGAACATATTTTAGGAATTCCTGGAGATGTCTTTATAGAAAAGCATTTAGACCAATGTTCACCTCAAGAAAAAGCTCAAATTGCCAAAGAGTTTGTGAAATTTAACGAAAGATGCCTTATTGGTTTACTCGGAGATATGCGTTCGTACAATTACGTGGTGATTCCTGCGCATGATTTTGACCAAGTGGTGTATAGAATTCGTCCGATTGATTTTGACCAACAATGCTATGAAGGAAATCTCAAAATTTATCTGCCTCAATATTTCAAAGAAAATAAAAAAATGGTAGAAATGGTTTATGACAGACTTAAACCTAATTCCATCGAACAATACCGAAAAGAAGTTCGTTCTGCCATTGCTAAACGCGCCAGTACAGACGGAAGGTTGCCTCATTTGTTAGAAATTATGAAAAGAGATGAGATTTCTAAACCAGAACATGTAGAAGAATTGAAAGCAGGTTTGCATAAACTTACTTATAGCATTCAGTTCAAAAAATGTGAATCTATGGGCGAAATTCTAGAAACTGGACTCAATTTCGTGATTAGAAATTATAATAATTCTAACGTGAGATAGCTTTATTTCTAAAGAAAAAATTCTCTACATTTGCCCTATGCAAGCGGAAAAAATCATTTTGGGAATTGACCCGGGAACTTCTGTAATGGGTTTCGGAATTATTTCTGTTCATAAAGGAAAAATGAAACTCATTGCCATTGATGAATTGGTAATGAAAAAAGAACCCAATCATGAAACGAAACTCAAGAGGATTTTTGATAAAACTTTAGCCCTAATTGATCAATTTCATCCAGACGAAGTTGCTCTAGAAGCTCCATTTTTCGGGAAAAATGTGCAATCTATGCTCAAACTAGGACGAGCACAAGGTGTGGCAATGGCTGCAAGTCTTCATCGTGATATTCCTATCACCGAATATTCTCCCAAAAAAGTAAAAATGGCGATTACGGGAAACGGAAACGCCAGCAAAGAACAAGTAGCAGGAATGCTGCAAAATCTTCTTGCGATGAAAGAGTTTCCTACCAAATATCTAGATGCTTCTGATGGTTTAGCAGTAGCGGTTTGTCACAGTTTCAATTTGGGAAAACCTGAAAATGATAAAAATTACACGGGTTGGGCAAGTTTTTTAAAACAAAATCCTGATAGAATTAAGTAAGCAACACGATTCCGTTTTTCTACAACTACAGACCCGCTTTTTGCACTCGCTTTTTTATACAATTAGCCAAAGCAAGTTCCACGAAAATTGTATAAAAAGAGCTCAAACAAATGCTACAATCGGGGCTAAATTTCACGGGAAGTTTTTCTTTTCACTTTTCTAAACTACCAAGTCTTCAAAAGTTATAAATTTTTGAATCTACCCTTGATTGCTTCGTTCCTCGCAATGACTAGGGAATTTTGAAAATGTTCTTTATTTTGAAAACAATTGACGCTCGCTTCGCTCGCGCCATTTTCTATAAAATTTAAAAAACGAAAATTGTAAATTAAATTTATAATCCACAGACATTCAGTCAGATAAAATTGTAAAATCATTTTACAAGTATTTTACTGTGTAAAACCTAATACTATTCGTAACATTGTTGCGTTATTATTCGACCAATCAAAAAATATTCCTATGGAAAATAAAACGCAAACTCCCGATAAAAATATTCCTACCAAAAGTGGAATGTATCACCAGATGAATGTATTTCAGAAATTTCTGATGATGTGTTCTGGTTCTAATCTTCATATTTTACAAAAATCGCCCAGCGAATGGAATAAATATGCAGGAATTGGTGGAATTGTACTTTTCACTGCTGTTTTTGCCACACTTTCAGCGAGTTATGCCATGTTTACAGTTTTCGAAGATGTTTGGATTTCGGCTGGATTTGGGATTTTATGGGGACTCATGATTTTTAATCTCGATAGATATATTGTCTCTTCCATTAAAAAAACGGGTAGTTTTTGGAATCAATTTTTCATGGCAGTTCCGCGTTTGATTTTGGCAACTTTTCTCGGAATTGTGATTTCAAAACCTTTGGAATTGAAAATTTTTGAAAAAGAAGTCAATAAACAATTGAACACCATTATCCAAAGAAACAAAACCGAATTGCAGAAAACCATGAATGGTAGAATTTTGCAACAATCTGGTCCTTTTGCAGAAGAAAAACAGAAAATTCAGAAACAAATTGCAACTTATCAAGCTTCTTATGATTCTGCTGCGGTGGAATTAGAAAAAGAAATTCTAGGAACAAAAACGGGATTAACTTCAGGAAAAGTAGGCTTCGGAACCAATGCTAAAAGAAAATCTGAATTGAAAGAACAGCGCAGAAAAGATTTAGAAAATTATCAAAAACAAATGGAGCCGAGATTGAAATATTTGGACTCTCAAATTTCTGGAGTGTATCAAAATCTACAAACCGAACAGAAAAATTCTGAACAAGCAGAAAATAAATTTGATGGTTTTGCTGCGAGATTACAAGCTTTAGACGAACTTGGGAAAACCAATGAAATTATGGCTCTTGCCTCATTTTTCATTATGATGATGTTTATTACGCTAGAAATTTCTCCTGTTTTGGTAAAACTAATTTCCTCAGTTGGACCTTATGATTATCTTCTCGATAAAACCGAAAACGATTACCGACTGTATTCTAAAGAAAAAATTGAAAAAGGAAATGCCGCTACAGATTTTAGAATAGACGATTTCAAAAATAATCTGGGAAAATAAAATTTCGAAAACCTGCGATAATTCAGCCGCATAAAATTTCTGGAAGTTTTTTCAAGTGATAATTTTGCATCGTCAAATTATATATGAAAAGTGCTATGCAGAATTCGGGAAAAAGATGGTTTATTGCCGTAATGGCGACCTTAGTGCATCTGTGTTTAGGAACAGTTTACGCGTGGAGTTTTTTCCAGAAAACCGTCTCCGAAACTTTTGGTTGGAGCAATTCAGAAACAGCTTGGGCATTTAGTTTAGCCATTTTTATGTTGGGTGTCACTGCAAGTTGGGGCGGACAAAATTTACAGAAATTTGGGCCGAGAAAATTAGCGTTAATAGGAGCTTTTCTCTACGCTTTTGGTTATATTATTTCCTATTTCGCTTTGCAAAACGAAAGTTTGTGGTTGCTGTATTTCGGGTATGGAATTGTGGGCGGAATTGGTTTAGGTTTGGCTTATGTAACGCCAGTTGCTACGGTTTCTAAATGGTTTCCAGACAAACAAGGTTTGGTTACTGGATTGGTGGTAATGGGATTTGGATTGGGCGCTTTACTCATGTCAAAACTTCTCGCACCGATATTTTTAGAATATTTTGAAAAAGATTTAGCCAAAACTTTCCTTGCAATTGGGATTACTCTTTTAGTTCTTCTTCCGTTTTTTGCTAATTTTCTGAACTTGCCAACAGAAGAAAAATCGACAGGAATTTCAGCCGAAAAATTAAGTGCTACCAAAGAAATTCTCTCTCCCAATTTTATTTTCATTTGGTTGATTTTCATGTTTAATGTAGTTGCAGGAATGATTTTTATATCGTTTCAATCACCTTTATTGCAAGACTTATTGAAAGCCGAAAGCGTAAATATAGACACCGCAACGCTAGAAAAAAGTGGAGCTACGTTAATTGCAATTAGTGCATTATTCAATGGTTTAGGAAGATTTTTTTGGGGAAGTATTTCAGATAAATTAGGAAGAGTTACCACTTTCAGATTATTACTTTTGATAGAAATGGGCGTTTTTGCTTCCTTGATTTTTATTAAATCACCCATTTTATTTTCTGTAGGAGTTTGTTTGATTTTACTGAATTATGGAGGAGGTTTCGGCGTTTTACCGTCTTTAATTAAAGATTTTTTTGGAACAAAACTGATGCCGATAGTTTACGGAGCAGCACTTACAGCTTGGGGAGTTGGTGGAATTTTAGGTCCACAAATCACCGCTTACATGAAAGATCATTTCGCCGAAAACGCAGGATTATATGCCTATAAAGTAGCTTTGGTTTTAATAGCTTTGGGAATTGGGTTATCGTTTTTTGTGAAAAATAAAAAAGCTCAATAAAAATTGAGCTTTAGAATATCAGTTCATCAATTGACTGTATTTTTTTCTATTTTCCCACAAAATCCAAAGTAAAATTACCGCGAAAACCAATCCTGGAACAATTCCGGAAGGATCATGGTGAAAATGATGCGCTAAAATCCCAATAATAATTGGTAATATAACTAATGCACCAACTGCTCTTGTTTTTGGGAGTAATACTAAAAGTCCTCCTACAATTTCTGTAATCGCAATGAGAGGCATTAACCAACCAATTTTGCCAAAAGCATTGAACATTTCTAGTTGTTCTGGAGTTAGTTTTGGCGTTGGCATAAAGTTGAAAAATTTATTTGCCCCGAAAATAATCATTCCCACTCCGAAGAGAATGCATAAAATGTTGTAAAATGTTTTCATATAATTTAATTTGATGTGAAGTAAAGATAGTTATTTTCTTTTTATAGTAATTTTTTTAAAATTTTCCCAATCACCATCTTTATAAATAAAGATATTTTCTTCTTTAGTTTTATTATCAGTAGTAAAAGTTATTGTTTTATTGATTGGAGTTGCGCCTATTTCAGTTGTATCATGAATTTTGTAATAGATATTAAAATTATAATCATTTTTATCAAAATTTCCATTTATTTTAATTATCCAATTTACATTATTCGTGATTTCTGTTTTTTTGAAAATATTTTTATGATTTAATTTTCTTCCTTTTTCAGCCCAACCATATTCAAAATTTAGAGTGTCTTTATCGATAATAATTTTTTTGGGAGTGAATTCGACGTTACTTATAAATAGCTTTTCATTTTTAGAAATATTTATACTATCGCTTTCATATAAACTATATTCCATGCCAATAGAATAAAAGTAATTTATATAAAAATATGAAGTTGAAAAACAAATAATTAGAAAGAAGATTTTATTGAAGTTAATTTCCTTTTTTTGAATTAAAAAAATTAAAAAAGATATTAAAGCAATAATAAAATTTATATAGAAAAAAAGATTTATGACCATTATGCCTTCAGAATCATGAGTTCCTCCAGCATAAAGCCTTAATGAAATGTCATTGACTATTATTGAGAAAACAATGAAAATTGATTTTATATAAAAATTAATATTCGTTTTAAAAATATTGAAACAAATTAGCAAGATAATAATTGGAGAAAATAAAATAGAAAATGGCGGAAAATAATGCCCGATAATATTTAAACCAACCAGTAACGCTAAGTTTAAGCTAAAAATCTTCAAATGATTATACATGGTAATAAAGATATAAAAAATCTCTCAAAAATTTTTGAGAGATTTCTATTTTAAAGTTTCTAAGAATTATAGTGAATAATTCGGAGCTTCTTGCGTAATAATTACATCGTGAGGATGAGATTCTTTCAATCCAGAACCTGTAATCATCACCATTTTTCCGTCTTTTTGTAATGTTTCAATATCTTTGGTTCCGCAATAGCCCATTCCAGCTCTAATTCCACCAGTTAATTGGAAGATAACGTCTTCTAATTTTCCTTTGTATGGAACTCTTCCTTCAATTCCTTCTGGAACAAATTTTTTGGCTTCACTTTGGAAATATCTTTCTTTTCCACCACGTTTCATAGCAGAAAGACTTCCCATTCCTTGATAAGATTTGAATTTTCTACCTTGGAAAATAATTTCTTCACCTGGTGCTTCTTCCGTTCCTGCTAAAAGTGAACCTAGCATTACTGCACCAGCTCCAGAAGCGATGGCTTTTACAATATCACCAGAAAGTTTAATTCCACCATCTGCAATTACGGCTACATTATATTCTTTAGCTTTTTCGTAAACGTTATAAATTGCCGAAAGTTGAGGGACACCAACTCCAGCTACAACTCTGGTAGTACAGATAGAACCAGGACCTACTCCTACTTTTAGAACATTCGCTCCAGCTTTGATTAAAGCTTCGGCTGCATCTGCGGTAACAATGTTTCCGCCTACAATATCTAAATCTGGAAAAGCATTTCTAATTTCTGTAATTTTATCGAGAACACCTTTAGAATGACCATGAGCTGAATCTACTGCGATAATATCTACACCAGCTTCTACTAATGCGGCAACTCTAGTCATTGTGTCATCTCCTACACCAACTCCAGCTCCTACGATTAATCTTCCGTTTTGGTCTTTATTGGCTTGAGGATATTCTAATTGATTATCGATATCTTTTATGGTAATTAATCCTACTAAATGATTTTCTGAATCTACAATCGGTAGTTTTTCTATTCTGTTTTTAAGCAAAATTTCTTTGGCTTGCTCTAAGTTGGTAGATTTATCAGAAGTGATAAGATTTTCTTTGGTCATCAATTCTTCTACTTTTGCAGAAAGATTTTCTTGATATTTTACATCACGATTGGTGATGATTCCAATTAATTTATTTTCTGTATCTACTACTGGAAGTCCAGAGATTTTATATTTCGCCATAAGTTCCTTAGCTTCAGCCAAAGTATGATCTTTAGAAAGCGTAACAGGATCAGCAATCATTCCGTTTTCTGAACGTTTTACACGGTTTACTTGTGCCGCTTGTTCTGGAATAGGCATGTTTTTATGAATAAAACCTAAACCTCCAACTCTGGCAATAGCAATCGCCAAATCTGCTTCTGTAACGGTGTCCATCGCTGCGGAAACGATAGGAACATTAAGCGTGATTTTGTCTGAAATTCTAGATTTAAGAGAAACTTGGTTGGGTAAAACTTCTGAGTAAGAAGGGATAAGAAGCACATCATCAAAGGTGATGGCGGTTTCTACGATTTTGTTGTGAATAGACATCTTTACTTTCTTTGCAAAATTAAACGTTTTTTTTTAATCATGAAAATTAAATTTTCTTAATAAAAAAGCTTCCTAAATTTTAGGAAGCTTTGTATCGTATTAATTTCGGTTTTTTACAATAATCCAGTTTTTATAAGTAATCTTAGTGTTGGTATCAGGTTCTGTCCATTCTAAAACATACCAATATGTTCCCGTGATGATACTTCTTCCGTTTTCTGTTCCATTCCAAATGTAATTGGATTGTTTTTCACTAGAGTACACTTTTTTCCCAAATCTATCAAAAATAGAAATTTTCACGTCTTTTTTCACTCGTAAATCTGAATAATCTAAGACGTCATTTATTCCATCACCATTTGGAGTAATAGCATTGATAAGATTAATAATGGAAAATTCATATTCAACAGGTGTACAGACATATGCATCTCTTACGTAGACTTTTTGTATACCATATCTCAGATTATAAAACATGTTCGAGGTCTGCCAATTGATTTGGTCTAAAGAATATTCATAAGGTGCAGTTCCTCCTGAAACATTTACGGTAATGCTGTTTCCTTGTTCTATCACGCTGTCAATTACAGGGTCTACTGC
>Ga0209599_10000198_pt1 | contig 42449 bp, 26 predicted proteins | sample Shrwel_input2_FT_FD_187534 | JGI IMG/M metagenome (GOLD analysis project Ga0209599, IMG submission 187534) | Subsurface microbial communities from deep shales in Ohio, USA - Utica-3 well 1 S input2 FT (SPAdes) (version 2) ...
TTCATTAATTTTCATTTAGGGAATTCCTATAATATTTCTTTTATTTATAATGAGCTGACGCTCATTTGCTCTTTCGTTAACACTCAGAGCACATACTTCGTCGAAGACGAAATAATATTATTCAGATCGTTCAGTCACACTTTGCCCAGGACGGGCAAAGAAACATTATTCGAGTCGAACATATGTCACTTAGCGTTAAAGCATTACAGTGGCGGTTGGCCTGTACCACGAGCTCAGTCTTATTCCAGCGGCGGTTTACAAATATACGCTAACATATTAGTAAACGTGGGGTGTCTCTATCCCCTCATTTTGCCTATTCATTCCTTTTCAAACAACCAAATCGCAGGTCTTATTAGCGATCTTCATCCATCCGGGCAGTGGTTGAGTACTCTTAGCGGCAAGAGATTTCCGTTCCCTGCGACCCGAGGTCCAGGTATTGGGCGTCCGATATTAGCTGACGCTTGCTTGTTACCGCTTAAGGTGCCTTAAATTTTAGATTTTATGTGGGAGCCATGTACACGGACTTGAATATGTCCGTTATAATAATCATCGGATTCTAATACTTTGCGGTCGAATTGTTCTCGGGCCTCAATGTAAGATGTTTGTGCTTTAGATGTACAATAGTATAGTATTTCTCTTGAGAAATTGTCTTTGCCTAGTGCGTTGATGTCTGCTGTTAAATTAGGACTGGACCCGTAATATTCCTGCCAGTCGCTGTCGATTTTGCTTCGAATCTTCTTTTTCTTCTTGGTGCCGTTCTTCAACTTTACAGTCTTGTAGGTCGTTTTACTAAATTTTGCTAATTTTTTGCCAATGTATTGGCGCCCCGAAGCTATATTGGTAATGCAATATACAAAACCAACACAGTCTTCAGGTAATTCATTTACAACTTGTCCTTGATAAGTCCAAGTCATTAATTATTTTGCTGCCTTAGCTTCCTTGCGGGCATTCTTTTCTTCTGTGATCTCATTGCGTCTTGCTTTTACTAGCTTACTTAACTCTGCTAGAGCTTTACGACTGCGAGTTCCGGCTGCGCTATTGCCTCCTGTGAATTTTGCATCTTCTGCTAAGAATGCTTCAAATTGACTTTTTAGTTGTTCTACGGTGTTTGACATTTTTCTTTTCCTCTTTTTTAAGTTTCTTTTCTAATCTTATATTAGCTAAATTTTCTTTGCAGACTAATTGGCTTTGCCGTTTTAATTGCTTGGCCGCTTCTTCAACAATTCTAAGTTGTTCTCTACAGCGGAAGCCAGGTTCTCTGCCCTGCGTCTTTACAAAAACCAAATTATGATTATGTAGTTCTGCAAAGGCACTGACTAACTGTGAATACAAATTGTTATACTTGTTTATCTCTTCATTCAACATAGTCTACATCGTTTGAATAACTGGTAAAACCGTTCTCTTTGATAACTCGGAGTACATTGTTTACTCGGCCTACAAGTTCATCCTTGTGCGATATTAAGTATATATTCTTATTGCGCTCCCTGGCCATCTTTTTCAGGACAGCCAGTGCAGACTCTACACCAGCACTATCCATTCCAGCGTCTACAAGTTCATCAATAAACAATAAATTAATACTTTGATACAGTCCTTCCCATACATCACGGAAGGCAAAGCTCATACTTAAGATTAATCTGTTACGTTCGCCACGACTCAGATTATCAAAATCGAGATCTTGTCCTAGTTGAGTAATCTCAACATTAAGATCATTTTGGAAAACTACTCTATGCGGAAGTCCTAGCTTGTCGATATAGTAGCTTAGTCGTTTATTTAAGTAACTCAAGTTTTGATCAATGATTTTCTTACGAATAAACGAGTCTTTGTTAGTTAACAGTTTGTGTAAGAACTCTTGATGGTCCTTTAACTTGGTCAATGTGTTAACTTCTTCCCAGTTAATTTCTTGAATAGCAGTATTGTTTAGTTCTTCAATCTGTTCTTCATAGGGATTTTGTTCATCAATCTTAGCAGTTAGACTCTTTTCTAAACCGTCCAAGTTGTTTTTATGACCCAGTGCTTCGGCTTCTGTGTCATAGAACGTCTGCGGCTTGCGGGGCAACTCACCAATGGCAGCAATTTCTTCTATGATTTTATTAAGACCAACACTGACTTTTTCAAAATATTCTACTGCTTCTAACAAATGCTTGTTAGCTGTAGCAGACATTTCTTCGTGTTTGTGATCGTGAAGCTGTTGTTCGCAGGCATGACACTTTTTATCTGCTAGACTTTCAAGATCTTTGCTGTATTTCTTAACAGACTTTTCAGCTTGTCCTACAGCTGACTCTAATGTAGCTCGCTGTTTGTTAAGATTTTTAATCTTTGTATCATTTTCAGCCCACTCTCTTATCCGCAAATGAGCCGCTAGCTCTGCTTCAATGTCAACATTCTCAAGTCGCATCATAGCACGACCTAGATTTTCTATGTCTGCTTCTTTCTTAGATTCCCAAGCTGAACTTTTAATTTTTAAGCTGTCGATACTTTTTTGTACGTTACTGTTGGCAGTTTTAATCGCTTCAATTCTAACAGTTTCAATTTGAATAGAATCTTTGCTTTCTTTAATCTGTGCTTTTAGTGCTTCTGCTTTTTCTGAAAGCAAAGTAATGCCCAATAGTTGTTCAATAACTTCACGCTGTTCAGCAGCCTTCATACTCAGGAACGGTTCTGTGTAAGTGTTAAGAGCTACTAAGTGCTTGAACATAGTGTGAGTCATCTCTAACATCTGTTCAATGGCTTTTTGCGTTTCGCGACTATCGCCCTGAGCTTCGTCTTCTTTTTCTTCTGACTTTAGTTCTTGATCGTTGACATACAATTTAAGAACATTAGGTTTGCGGCCTCGCTCGATGCGATAATTAACGCCGTTTTTCTCAAACTCAACAGTGACTAACATAGCTTTGCCGTTAGTTTTATTGATCAAATTCTCTTTTTTGATGTTAGTTAGAGCCTGCCCGTACAATGCATAACTTAGTGCATTGATCATTGTGGTCTTGCCCGTGCCGTTACGTGAACCTGTGTCATCTCCACCTAGGTCTAGGTTAGATCCTAGCACCAGTGTGAGATGTTCTTTGTCAAAGTCTACGGCTTGAGTTTGGTTGCCTACTGAAAGAAAGTTCTTAACTGTTATATTTTTTATTTTAAACATTATAGATTGTTATAGATATCGAGTAAAATCTTCTTATCGAACTGTTCAGATTCGATATTAACTAATTGTTCGGATACAATTTGATCAACACTTTCAAACTGTTGATCGGGATTGTCATCAATTGTACCATCTAGATTAGTTTTATCTTGAATAAGACTAATTTCTCGAATGTCATACTCGTTGGTAAATGTTTCTTTAATGAAGTTTGCTTCTTCATAGCTAATATCAATGTCAAGATTAACTTTAAAGTGCATCTTAGACTTCATGATTTCGTCTTTGCGATCTAATAAGTCGCTGAGTTTAATGATTCTAAACTTAGGGCAGTTATCCCAGTTGCGATATTCTGGTACTCCGCCCCATTCAAGCGTCATCATGCCTCGTTCATCATCCCAGTTATCTGCAAAGTTATGTGGAAACGCATTACCAATGTAATGCACGTTACCTTTGCTTTGTCTCTTATGGAAGTGTCCGCTGAATACATACTCTGGTTTGCCAAAGTCTTCTGCTTTAAGCTCACCGTGATCGGGCATCTGTACCATGGCGTTCATATAGAACAACGGCAATTCAAAATGCCCAAATACATATTTGCTGGTCAGCTGTTTCATAGCCTTCCATTCATCTCCGACTAACCACGGTACAAGGGTGACTTCGCCTAGAGTGGTGACAGAGTCTACGACAGTTACGCCGGGAATATGGCGTCCGAACGCACTACTATGGATGTCTCGCTTGTCCTTGTAGAATAAATCGTGGTTGCCTGGAAACCAAAAGAACTGCTCAAAGGCAGCTCCTAGCTTTTCAAGACAGCGCAGGCTGGTATCCAAAGTGATTAAGTTAAGACTGTTACGGTTATGACTCCAGTCTCCGAGGAAGATGGCTGTTTCGCAACCTTCCTTTTTAGCTTCTTCGATAAACCAGTCTACAAACTCTTCGCAGTCTTTAAGGTGTGTTCCTGAATTAGATTTTAATCCAAAGTGTATGTCTGTAAAACACGCAACCTTTTTAAACAAGGGCATATATAATTCTCCTAGTTACGAGTTTAACAGATGCTTTGGGTAAAGTCAAGTTTCTGTTTCTTCGTTTTCTTCGACAAAATCGCCATCTTCGCTCTTGGGCATACGGAAGTTTTTATACAACTCGGCTTGGCGAGCAGTTTCTTCTGCATACTCTTGTTGGTTTTGTCTTGTAAGACTCGGAGTTAATCCATGTGATTCTAACATGTCGTCACGGATGTTTTGATTCTTCTTTTCAATATTCAGTACTCGAGTAAAGCTGTTAGTTACTGCGGCTGTATAATAGGCAAATGGGTTTTCTGATTTACTTTCATCAAACTGTAATCCAATCTGTGACAACTGCAATATAGCCTGCCCCCGCATTTCTTCAACGTAGGTATAGCCACGCCAATTACTACGTTGGGCATACCGTTCACTTAATTTAATAAACATCTTGCCTAGGTTTTCTGTAATGCGTCCATGATCCTTGCTGAACTTGCCAGTATCTAGTGGGCCTTTCCAATGCGACTTTCCAACGCAGATTAATTCATCTTGGTCATTAAACTTCCAATGCTGGTATGGGGGAAAGTTTACTTTCTCGTGAGCATCTGCGGTTGTCTTTGTGGTCTTTTTACGACCGGGTGCTAGTGGAATATGATCAAATGTCATAATTCTAAACACTACATCCGTTTTGGCGATAGTTTTATAGTCTGCTGTACACTCTATGAGTTTGACTTTCTTGTCACCACTGGCTCTAGCGGCAGCAAATTTAGCCAACCCTAGACGTTTAGCTTTGGCACGTTTAGCATCAGCAATGGTTCTAATGTTAATTTTATCCAAACTAGTTAGAATTATGTCGTGCTGAACAAATTCAGGCTGTGCATAACTTGAGAATGAACTCTTACTACGATGAATTTCTGCTAATAAATCTCTGTTATTTAGGTATTTTACTTTTCTTCCGGTGGGAACTAAACTTACGGTCATTGTTATTATTATCCTTGTAAGACATTATAGCATTGTAGAAATGGCAATGTCAACCATTATAAGAGCGTTTTATTTATTGGTTAAATATACTATACGAGGAATTATAGAATGCCTATTGAATACGATCAAGTTGGAGATGATACACAAGAAAATTTTGGAAGGATACGTTCCCCATTGGCAAATATGCCTGCTATCGGAGAACGTATAGTCCCAGGTGTGCCAGAGGGTGCAGAACCGCTACTACCTCCCCCTCCTCAAACTACTTTCCAAGATATTAACGGCAACCTATCCAAAGATGATATGCGGGTTAGAATTTTGGTCCCTCCAAAATATATTACTCCGTATACTTCTGGACCAAATAAAGAACTTGCCAATGTTGGCGGAATATTATTCCCTTATACTCCTAGTGTTAGCTACGAAGCTAAAGCTGAATATGCTGAAGCAAAACCTTTACATTCTAATTTCTCTATTAACTTTTATCAAAGAAGTAGTATAGGTAATATTTCAATAAGTGGAAAATTTTCCGTAGAAAATGCTGACGATGCTGGCGTTTATCTATCAACGATGCACCTTTTAAAATCATTAACTAGAATGCGTTTTGGTCCTGATCCAGATGCAGGCGCTCCTCCACCGGTCTGTAGATTATACGCCCACGGTGAAGCAATATTACATAATGTACCTGTTGCTATTACGGGTTATAGAATAGAATTACCAGACAGTGTGGATTATTTTACACTTAACGAAGGTTTCAATACAGATGACGGAGCTTATTATGGTAGTGTATTTGGCACAACCGCAGTTCCTGTAATATCTACTATTGCAATCACTTGTGTTCCTATGTACAGCAGAAATGAAATGCAAAAATTCTCTGTAGCTGCTTATAATGACGGCTCACTTAGAAAACAAGGATACATTTAATGACTACCTATACTAAAACTAGTCCTTATTATAATACATCGATGGTTAATAACTATCTTGATGTTATTAATTTTAGAGACATACCTAAAGAAAGAGATGACATTCTTTTTGAATTAACTGCTACCTACGAACATCGTCCCGACTTGCTAGCCTATGACCTATATAAAGATCAAAGTCTATGGTGGGTATTCGCTGTTAGAAATAGATCAGTTATCAAAGATCCAGTGTTTGATATGGTAGCCGGTGTTAAAATTTATTTGCCCAAAGCATCAACCTTAAAAGGAGTTTTAGGTTAATATGAATGAAAGGCAAATGGATAAGATAACTCGAGAAAATTATCCTTTTAATGATGCGTCTAAGGCAGATCGAGACCTTACAAAAAGACAAGTAGCCCAGTCGCCTGAAGCTAACATTCTAAATTCTTATAGGTCTGTTACATATAATTTTACACTTGCAGGTTTAAAAAAGGACTATTTAAAAGATCCTAAAAAATATAGAGAAAGTGAATTAGATCTAGTTATTTTAAAATCAGGAGGTAAAGGTACCTCTATAATATCAGGTACTGGACCAGCTGAACAAGATGTAAGACTGTCCCAACGAAACGACGATGCTGATCCTCGCGACCGTAAAGTACAAAGTGCTGCTCAGACTAATGTTGATGTATCTAATAATAATATTAGTTTAATTCAAGGTTTTAATAATCGAAGTCCAGGTCGATTTGACATGTTTATCGAAAACGTAGAAATTGATACCTTAATGGCATTTACTGAAGGCAGTGGGTCTACACTTCCTACACAGATTAAATTTGAAGTTATAGAACCCTACAGTGTTAACGGATTTATTGAAGCAATGCACGTTGCATCTATTGCGGCAGGGTACCCGTCTTATCTACAGGCTAGTTTTGTTCTAAAGTTAGAATTTTGGGGATATCCAGACAACGGAGACTTTTCAGAACCAGAAAAAATTCCCAAGACTGAAAGATATTTTCCTATAGGTCTTACAGGTATAGATGTTGACATTACAGAACGCGGTACTCGATATAGATGTACAGCGGTTCCTTTTAACGAGCGTGCGTTTGGTGAACCCAATGTTATTAAAAAGCCTATACAAATGTCAGGTGAATCTGTTGCTCAGATACTTGGCGATCTAATTAAAAATATTAATGAACAGGTTGCGAAGTCTGACAAGGACGGAAAATCAGAATCTCTAGGCAATAAACACGATACCTACAGTATTAAATTTCCTAAATGGTCAGACACTGAGGGTTGGACCGGCAATACCAATGAAATCGCTACTTCAAAGTTGTCTGAAATTTTAAAAGACAATGCTCTTTACAAAATGGTTGACCCTGCTACTACTGATAAGCCTGACGCATATAAGAAACAAGGATCTAGCCAACCTACTCCTGCTCAACAATCTAAGGAGCCAGAAGCAATTAAATATACTCCAGGTAAGACAGTGGTTCAATTTGCTGAAAATATGAATGTTCACGAAGCAATAAGTTCAGTGATACGTGACAGCGAGTACACTAGAAATATTTTAAAAGATGTAAAGAAGAGTATTGATCAATTTGGAATGATTAATTATTTCATGGTCAAAGTTGAAGTAACAAATTTAGATGTTATAAATGAAACAACTAAAAAGCCATTTCAAAATTTTGAATATGTAGTAACACCTTATAAAGTTCATTACACTAGAATTCCTACTTATGGACAAGAACAAATCGATGATAGAAATTTAAAATCATTGAGTCTCCGTCAATACAATTATATCTATACAGGTAAAAATATTGATATTATAAATTTTAAATTAAATTTTAATACTCTATTTTTTGAAGCGGTGCCTGCAGCAATGGGAAATAATGATACCCCTGCCGCAAAAACAGGAGCTGCTCCTACTAATGGAGTAGTTGTTAGACAAAACGCAACACCTACTGAGACTGTACAAAAACAAGAAGTTCCGACTCCGCCTACTAAAGTTGAGGCTAGCCCAGTACAAGCTACAGGTGGTAATGCTGGACAACTTTTAAACGATCCTTATGCAATTCTTGCCAAGAAAATGCATAGTGCTATTATTGATTCTAAAGCCAGTATGATCACTGGAGAAATTGAATTACTAGGTGATCCTTTTTATCTAGCCACAGGGGGTGTTGGTAACTATGTATCTACTCCGGACAGTCGAGGAAAGACCAAAGACGGCGAAGCTGATCATATATTCAGCGAAGTTCTTATTACAATAAATTTCCGTAACCCTATTGATATTAATCCCGATACAGGAATGATGATTTTTGATCCTGAATTAATTCCATTTAGTGGAGTCTACAAAGTTAACAAAGCAGCTAGTTCTTTTAAAGACGGTACTTTTAAACAACGTTTAGAAATTTTAAGAATACCTGGACAGATATTAGACCAAGACATTAAACCTAGTGATCCGGCTGATGCTAATTTTACTAGACCATCTCCAATTAATCAAGTTGTTCCGGATACTACTAGAGCAGAAAATCCTAGTCAGCGATTAGATTCAAGTACAGCAATGGAACAACTAAGTAGAGGTTTGCCAAGTCCTGGGTTACCTGGAGAACTTAGTAACTTTACTAATGCTACCGGAGGTCTTGGTGGATCTACAGCTGGCATGTTAATGCAAACACCTGGCAGAGTATTAAAGTCTGGAGGATTAGCAGCCGGGTCTTCTATAATAGGACAGCCATTGCCTGCTGATATATCTTCTAATATTAGATTAAACTCGTCTGGTCTCGGCGCTATAAATCAAACAGGTTTAGGTTCTGCGGCACTAATAGCCCTGGCTTCTAACGTGATAACTGGTAACATTCCTGCACCTAGAGCAGTTGGAGCAGTTGCTACAGCACTAGGCGTAGCAGCCGTTTCATCTGTACTTAATAAACCAAATAAAGGTTCTGGCATAGGTGAAGGTGCTACAGTTAAACTACCAGGTGTTGCCAGTGATCCTACAGCATTAGATGTTAAGTTTGGTTCTACTATTGATCCAACTAGACTAGCTGACGGATCAGTTAATAATATACTAGGCGGAACAAAAGAACTGGGAACAGCCGCAGTTGGCATAGTTACCAGTTTAGGAACTAAAATATCTCCTTTTGCCAAAGATATTGGTAGTAAGATTGCTGCCTTCGGTGGAAGTACTGCTGATCCTCGAGCAATTGGCGCACAGGTAGGATTAGATGTTTCGCAACTATCTGGATTAAGTGGACAATACCAAAGTAAATCTTTAAATCAAATTGCAAGTTTTGGAAATAATACACCAGAGGGTGTTAACCTTGCACAGGCTGCTGACACCGGTGTTGTACTAGATTATATTTCTCCAAGTAAAGTTAAAAATATTCCTCCCACTGCTCCTTACTCAACTGCACCTGCACCTGGAGTTGACATTGCCTATGTTAATGAAGTAGCTGCCAAAGGCGGAGCTACCGCAGTGGCAAACTTATACGGGGTTAGTAATGTTAAAGGTATATCGGGTAATTTATTGCCAGCAGGTGTAGTTGCATCTGCACTGGCTAATATACCCACATCGCAAGTTAATCCTTTTTCTAATATCACAGGACAGTTTAATGCAGTGGATATTAATTCTATAAAAGATAAAACAGCATCTGCTCAATCTCAACTATCTGGATTAACTGGATCTGTTCCTATTCCAGATAAAAATTTAGTAGGATCAGTAAGTGCTAAATTTGGAAGTAGCTCATCAGCTAGTCCACTAAACAAATTAATTAACGGAACCTTAGACATAGGATAATATATGGGATTTGAAACAAGAAAACGTGCCCCTCTACCTTCACCGGGCCCCTTCCTTGCAGAAGTAACAAACCACCTTGATCCTACCTATATGGGCGGGCTCGAAGTTGCTCTGATTAAAGGTATACCTAACTCTACAACAATACAGGGCGAAACTTATGTAGTTCGTTATCTAAGTCCTTTTGCAGGTAACACTTCTATTAGGCATGAAGGAACTAACAGCAGTGACTTTAACGATGTACAAAAGAGTTACGGGTTCTGGGCAGTACCTCCAGATATTGGCACAACGGTCATGGTTATCTTTATTGACGGAGATCCTAATCAAGGTTATTGGATGGGCTGTGTATCGGATGTATTCCAAAATCATATGGTTCCTGGAATCGCTGCCAGTAAACAAGTTGCTGTAACAGAAGAACAGCGTAGAAAGTACGGCACAGATTATTTGCCAGTTGCAGAATTTCATAAAAGTTCTAAGAAGTTAGAAAATCCTAACGTAGAAAGATTTGCTAAGCCTGTACATCCTTTTGCAGATAGGCTGGTACAACAAGGGTTATTATTAGATACTACCCGAGGAGTTACTTCTAGTAGTGCAAGACGTGAAGCTCCTAGCGGAGTCTTTGGTATTAGCACTCCAGGCCCACTAGATGATAGCCCAGGCGCCAAACGAGGCAAGATAGGCTACGAAGGAAATGCTCAAGCACCTGTTAGTAGATTAGGCGGCAGCAGTTTTGTCATGGATGACGGAGATATTAACGGTCAAAATGAACTTGTTAGAATTAGAACAAGAACTGGTCATCAGATACTTCTACATAATAGTCAAGATTTAATTTACATAGGTAATAGCAAAGGTACGACTTGGTTAGAAATGACCAGTATGGGTAAAATTGATATCTACGCCGCAGACAGTGTTAGCATTCACACTGAAGCAGATTTTAATTTCCGTGCCGACCGCGATATCAATATTGAAGCAGGACGTAACATCCATATGCGTGCTGGTAAGAATATGGAAACTAATATTGTAGGATACAATTATCTTGTAGTTGACGGAGATCAAAAAATCTCCGTCAGGGGATCACATAATGAAACTATTGGTGCATCTTCTAATATTACAGTGGCCACAGGCTATGATGTTGAGGCCGGAGCCAATATTAATTTCTCCGCCGAAGGTGCTGTAAGTCTTGCCTGTGAGGGTAATATTAATTTAGGTACAGCGGCAACACTTAACTTAGGTGCTAACGGTAATGTACTAGTATCTGGCTCAAACGTTCACTTAAACGGACCAGCAGCCGGTGCTCCTAATATTGCAACTTCTGCAGAACCGCCACCGGATCTACCATTGTTTAGCTTACCGAATAAGCAAGTTAGCTACGGTTGGAGTGATGGTAAGTTCTACAACACAGGAACAATTAAAACAATTATGCAACGTGTGCCAACACATGAACCTTGGCCACAACATGAAAACGTTAATCCTACAAAATTTAGTGCTGCTTCTACAGATGTTACCCTTGCAGATAGAAGCGCCGCAGGTGTTCCACCTAATCCTGCTAGTGGTACACAAGAACCTGCAAACCAACCCGAAGTTGTTCCAGGAACTTGTAGTCCAGAATTTTCCAAAGATATTAATGCAGGTTCTGCGGCCCCGGGCATTGCAGCCCTTAAGGCTGCTTGTGCCAAATACGGTCTAACAAGTCCTATTGCTATTGCTGCCTTGTTAGGTATTGCAGGAGGAGAATGTCGCTGGAAGTTAGTAGAAGAAGGATTTAATTATTCTGCTGATAGACTATTGCAGGTATTTCCTAGTGTGTTTAAAGGTGACAAAGCACTTGCTCAACAATATGCAGGTAACCCTAATAATAGTCTACCTGAATTCTTATATGGATACACTACATCTAAAGGCAAAGGTCTAGGTAACACCCAACCTGGCGATGGAGGTAACTTTATTGGACGAGGTTATATTCAATTAACTGGCCGTGCAAACTACAAACGCTACGGTGATATGGTGGGTCAGGATTTAATTAACAATCCTAAATTGTTAAGTGATCCTGCTATAGCAGCCGAAGTTAGTGTCAAGTATATGCTTGACAGATGCAAAGTTGCACAAACAGATCCTAATTATTTTGAAGCGGCTTGTAAGTCTGTTGGTTTCAATACTCCAGATATTAAGGCCAAGAAGAAAGGTTACTATGAGTGTTTCTTAGGACAGCTTCAAGGCAAGATAGTTGGCTCTGGTAGCGGCGGCATCGTCAGTGACAGCAGTGGCAACCCTATAAAAACTGGCTCTTAAAAGGATAATAAATACACCATGGCCTACAAGAATTTAGAAATTACTCCTACAAATTATAATACTCAACACACTGAAACGTTGACTCATTATTACAAAGGATTCAGTACCACTAATCCGGACAACCGAGGATCTAAACTCTACGACTTTGATTTAATTAAGCAAAATATTCTTAATCATTTCAATACAAGAAAAGGCCAACGAGTAATGAATCCTAACTTTGGTACCATTATATGGGATACGCTAATGGAGCCATTAACTCCAAACATTAGAAACTTATTAACCAAAGATATTGAAGCCATTTGCACTGCTGATCCGAGAGTGTACCCTACTCAAATACAGGTCAACGAATACGAACAGGGATATCTAATTGATGTTGTCCTTGTAATGAAAAATACTGATCAATCATCTGCATTAAGATTATTGTTTGATCAGAATATTGGTCTAGTTCTGCAATAATATGCATGGTTAATTTTTACAATAAATATGGTATCTAGAAAAGAATATGATTCCTTCAACTAACACTCAACTACTCGTCGGCGAAGATTGGAAAAAGATTTATCAATCTTTTCGTAATGCTGACTTTAAATCTTATGATTTTGAAACACTAAGACGTACAATGATTTCCTATCTTCAGGAAAATTATCCAGAAGATTTCAACGATTTTATTGACAGTAGTGAGTACATTGCCCTTATTGATCTTATTGCGTATCTAGGTCAGAACTTATCATTCCGCATTGACTTAAATGCCCGTGAAAACTTCTTAGAAACTGCTCAACGTCGCGACAGTATTCTACGTTTAGCACAATTAATCAGCTACCGCCCTAAGCGTAACACTCCTGCAAATGGCTTTTTAAAAGTTACTGCAATTTCTACAACAGACAGTGTAATTGATTCTAACGGTAACAATCTAGCCAATACTACAATTGGATGGAATGATTCTACTAATTCTAACTGGTATCAACAGTTTATTAATATTATGAACTCTGCAATGAGTTCTAATTTTGGTAATCCTGCTGACAGAGAAACATTGAATGGTATTTTAACAGAGCAATATTATTTTAACGGGGCTAATACCGATGTTCCGTTGTTTAGTTTTAATAAAAACATCGACGGAGTGTCGATGGGATTTGAAGTAACTCCTTGCACGTTTGTTGATAAAACTTATGTCTACGAAGCGGCACCAGCACCGGCTAATCAATTTAGTTTTATCTATAAGAATGATAATCAAGGATCTGGTAGTGCTGACACAGGATTCTTTACAATGTTTAAACAAGGATCATTGAGCATGGTCCAGTTCTCTTTGGACAACCCAGTGCCTAATGAAATAGTAGGTATTAATACACCTGATGTCAATGATACAGATGTATGGTTATGGCAATTAGACAAAAACGGAAACTTTTCAACTCTTTGGACAGATGTTCCTACTATCAACAATAGTAACAATGTAATTTATAATAGCCTTAATAAAAATTTAAGAACTATCTATGCAATTACTCCGAGAGAAAACGATCAGATTGATTTAAACTTTGCCGATGGAGTATTTGGAGATCTGCCTAAGGGCGATTTTAGATTATTCTATAGACAGAGCAACGGCAAGTCCTATGTCATTAAGCCAGAACAAATGAGTGGTATCGTTATTCAAGTTCCTTATGTTAATGGAGTTGGACAAACACATACCCTGCAAATGACCTTGAGCCTGCAATATACAGTCAGCAATAGTTCCGGCGCAGAAAGCAATGCCAGCATTCAAACAAAAGCACCTCAGAACTATTACCTACAAAATAGAATGATCACTGGCGAGGATTATAATATTGCTCCGTTAAGTGCTGGTTCTGATATATTAAAAGTTAAAAGCGTTAACAGAGTTAGTAGCGGTCTAAGCAAATATTTTGATATCTCTGATGTAACTGGTGGTTACAGTAAGACTAATATATTTGCTGCCGACGGTATTCTATACCAAGAATCATCGGAAGAGTATTTTGAATTTGAATTCACTAGCAGAAATCAAGTGCTTTCTGTAATTAAAAATTCTCTTGCACCTATAGTTGCATCTACAGGACTTCGTTCTTTTTATATTGACAAGTTTGAAAATCCTAGCCTAACTTCTTTGGCATTAACATGGAATGAAGTTAATAAAACTCCTGGACAAAGTCGAGGATATTTTTCTAACTCTTCGGGAGTCATGGCATTAGGTGATTATTCTGAATTTAATTTGAGATATGTTAGTCCCGGCGCATTGGTTAAATTTAATCCAACAACTGGCAAATATTTTGATGCTAACAATAATCTAGTTACAATTCCTAGTTCAAATATTATACCAGAAGGCGGCAGAGATTATATATGGTCTATGGTTTATCAAGTTATAGGTGACGGCGGCAATAGTGGCGCTGGAGCATTAGATGATGGAACTGGTCCTGTAATATTTTCAAGCCGTGTTCCGCAAGGTGCAGTACCAGTTGAAGTAGTTCCTAAGTATGTACATACTTTAAACTATTCTATTGAAAACGAGATTGCTAATTTATGTATGAGCCAAAGAAACTTTGGCCTAACAATTTCTTTAGAATCTAGAAATTGGGATATAATTTTAAACTCTAATCTAAATCTAACTGGATCTTTTAGTTTAGATAATCAAGGAACTGTAGAAGATGCAGGCCTAGACTCTAGCTGGATCATTGCATTTGTTTGGACAGGAAAAAATTATAAAGTCCGTTATAGAAATTTATATTTTATATTTGAAAGCGAAGCCGAGACTGCCTTTTATGTAGATAACGATTCTGTTAACTATGATTTTATTAATAACTCTGTAATTAAAGATAAAATTGATGTGCTGTCAGTTAATCCCGAACCTGAATCTACACGCCAGTGGTACAGCGGAACAACGAATCCTCCTTCAACCTTAGGAAACAACGGAGACTATTATATTAATATTGCAACAAACAGAGCATTTAGAAAAGTTTCAGGTGTTTGGTTGTTGGGTAATAATTTTTCAGGAAAGTTAGTCACTGACTATTCTTGGCAAATAGACGGACCAGTTGTAGAAGCTGACGGCTACGTGGAACCTAAAAAAGTAAAAATAAGTTTTTACGATTATAATAACACTGGGCAAATAGAAGATCCTGATTCGTTTACTACTATTGTTAATCCAGAATATGTTGATCCTAATACAGGATTTAAAAAGAACTTTGTTTATTTTAAAAAGTTAAGTGATGGTCTGAGATACGAACTCACTACAGGTATAGTACCTCTTGAAACAGAAAATGATTTTTCTACTTACAAGGTATCTAATACTGTTAATGACGGTGATTTATTTTATTTTTACTCATCATCAATTGATGTTGTTAAGTATTGGTCGGCAATTACTCAGCAACTAATTTACACTGATCAATATTTTGCCAGAGTAGGCAGATCGGGATTGAACTTCCACTATGTTCATAACAGCGGCAGTGACCGACGAATTGATCCTAGTAAATCAAATATCATTGATGTTTATGTATTGACTACAGGCTATGACAATGCTGTGAGAAGTTGGTTAGCTGGAAATACAACTACAGAACCGTTGCCTCCAACAAGTTATAGTTTAGAACAAAACTATTCTGCAAACTTAGAACCAATTAAAGCAATCAGTGATGAAATTATTTTTCATTCTATAAAATATAAAATATTGTTTGGCACTAAAGCTACTACTAGCCTACAGGCTAAATTTAAAGCAGTAAGAAATTCAAATAGACCTACTACTGATAACGATTTAAAAACTAGAATACTAACAGCAATTAATGAATTCTTTGCATTAGAAAATTGGGACTTTGGCCAATCATTCTATTTCAGTGAACTATCAACTTATGTAATGAACCAACTGACTCCTGACATAACTAACTTTGTTGTTACACCTAAGAGTGTTGGCAGCTTTGGAAGTTTATATGAAGTGGCTTGCCAATCAAATGAAATTTTTATCAACGGCGCAGAAATTTCAGATATAGAAATAATTGATGCTGTGACTGCATCACAGTTAAAATCGACCTCAGCAATTGTAACAACTAGCGGAACCTAACATGGCGGATATTAAAAAATCAGTTAACCTATTACCAGAATATCTACGTACTGATAAGAATTCTAAATTTTTATCTAGTACAATTGATCAACTTATTCAAACTCCTCAAGTTGAGAGATTGGAAGGATTCGTTGGATCAAAGATTACTCCTAATTATAATCCTGCCACTGACTTTTATCTTGATGAAAAATCAACTTTAAGAAACAACTATAGCTTAGAACCTGCATTAGTTTTTAGAGATGCAAACAGCAATGTCACTGATGTTGTTTCATACGACGACTTAATTAATGAAATAGGTGTACAAGGAGGAAAAACTTCTAACCTTGGTGCAACTTTTAATTCAAAATTTTATTCTTATGATCCTTTAATCGATTGGGACAAGTTAGTTAACTTTACTGACTATTACTGGTTGCCTACTGGTCCTACTTTAGTTGTATTAGGGGTTACTGAAACAGTTAATGACATCGAAGGTAACAGCACTTACACCATGCTTAATGGTTACGAATTAAGCAATGGAATGAAAGTTGAGATAGCAGGCGTAGTATATTTTGTAGAAGGTGTAGGGTCTTCAATTAAATTAATAGAATTTACATTACTAAATTCATATGATCGAACTGCTGTAGTTTATAACGAAACTTTTGACGAAACTCAATTTGATGAATTCCCCTTCGACGGTGATAAGAAATTACCACTGACTCCTGATTACATTACTATTAATCGAGCCAGTGACGACTTAAATCCTTGGACAAGATATAACAGATGGTTCCACAAAGATGTTATTAAAGCTACTTCTGAAATCAATGACATTCCAGTAATATATCCGTTAGACACAAGAGCTCAAAGACCTATTATTGAATTTAGACCAAATTTAAAATTATATAATTTTGGCCAAACTGGAATTCGAAATGTTGATTTAATTGACAATTCCACTACTGATGCTTTTGCAACTGTTGACGGCACCTATGGATATTACATTGATGAAACATTGTTACAACAAGGCCATAGGGTTGTTTTTAATGCAGATACGGATATAAATGTTAGAGGTAAAATATTTCAAGTTGACTTTGACCTCTCAGGAGATGTTCCTATACTTCGTTTAATTGACGCCGATGATGTAAATCCCAACGACATGGATTCAGTGAGTATAAATTTTGGCACTGAATACTATGGAACAAGCTGGTATTTTAATGCATCTACTAGCTCATGGGTGTATGCTCAACAACACTCTACATTAAATCAACCTCCGTTATTTGATTTGTTTACTAGTGATGGTGTTAGTTACACTAACATTGCCGAATCTAATAATTTTATAGGAAATCAAATTTTTGGGTATGAAACTGGTACAGGCGCAGTTGACCCAGTATTAGGTTTCTCTTTAAAATATCAAAATAATATTGGAACAGGTAGTTACTTGTTTAAAAATTATTTTATGACAGATTCTATTACATTAATCAACAATAACGTAAGTAGAACTATCTCATCAGCAGTTACCTATTTAAAATTAAATGATAATCTAATTAATGTCTGGGCGGAGTCTGTTGATTATATAATTCCTATTATAGAAGTACAAACTGTAACAGAAAATACAAATACTATCACTGTTACATGTTTAGATTCTCCTATTGATACTGGTTTAACGGTAAGTGTTTATGTAAATGGTACTAAAGTTTCTGCAACATCAACAGCTACTTCTGGCATTGTCAGTCTAACAACAATTAATCCCTTGTCAGTCAACGATGTTGTTCTATTAAAAATAGAAACAGATCAAGTTCCTAACAGTAATGGATATTATGAAACTCCTATTGGATTAACAAACAATCCTTTAAATGGGTCAGCATCTAGTTTGACTCTTAGTGAATTAGGCGATCACTTGTCTACAATGGTTGGTAAAATTTCCGCATATAACGGAGATAACCTAAGAGACTTATCTGATTATGCCAAATACGGTTCTAGACTAGTAGTTAATGCTAATCCAATCTCCTTTGCACAAATTTTCTTTGGAAAGAAAGAACATAATGTAGTTGATGCTATTAGACAAGCAGGCGACCATTATGACCAATTTAAGATGAATTTCTTAAGATCAATGCTTAGTGTTGATAGCCAATTGTCTCCAGCAGATGCAGTTGATTTAATTTTAACAGACCTTAACACCGCAAAAGATCTTAAGTCCCCGTATCAACGATCTGACATGGTAGGTTATGGTCAAAATAAAACTGTTAGAACATACACTGTCACTGATGTTTTTAACATTGAGTATCCTATTGGATTTGAATTTGATCTAACAAGATTGAGTTTTCAATCAGTTATTATATACTTAAATGATACTCAATTAACCCATGACACAGATTATACTTTTAATTACATTGACGGATCTGTAACATTAACAATTCCTTTAACAGTTGGAGATCTAATTTCAATTAACTGTTATTCTAACACACTAGGTTGTTATATTCCTCCAACTCCTACAAAGTTAGGATTGTATCCAGCATATCAACCACAGATATTTGAAGATACAACAATAGCCGAAGGCAGCGTATTTTCAATACAAGGCCACGATGGTAGTATTATAAATGCCTACGGTGATTATAGAGATGATATTATACTTGAGCTTGAATTAAGAATCTTTAACAATATCAAAGTTCAGTATAACAGTGATATTTTTGATATTCACGCTCTCGATCCAGCAGCTTTTAGAACAAAAAATTATACTTCGACAGACTTAGATAATATACTAATTAATGATTTCTCTCGCTGGGCCGGTACCTATAGTGTCGATACTACTAGTAATACTACCTTTGATGAAACAAATCCACGTACTTGGAATTATACAGGCAGTTTTGATGTTGTAAGTAATTCCCCTGTTTCTGGATCTTGGAAAAATTTATTCATTCAGTTTTATGACACTTATCGTCCTAATGTTACTCCTTGGAGAATGTTAGGTTTAACTCAAGAGCCGTTATGGTGGAAAGCTGAATACGGATCAGCTCCTTATAAATCAACTAACACAAAACTTTGGACTGATTTAAGAGACGGCTACCTGCGAGGCGAAGATAGATATCTTTCTGAATATGCAAGGCCTAATCTGTTATCTATTATTCCTGTTAATAGTCTTGGTAATTTAAAAACACCTGATACATTTTTAGTTACAGCAAATTCATATCAAGATAAAAAATCAAAATGGAAGTTTGGAGACCTCGGACCTGCTGAACTTGCATGGAGACGTAGTAGTCATTGTCACTTTGCATTAATAGCAGCAGCCGCCTTGTTAGATCCTTGTACTTTCTGTTCTAGCTTATATGACGTTAGTAGAACATCGATTAACAGTACGGGACAAATATCTTACAAAGAAGATGACTTGTACCTAGATCCTAGAAAGCTAGTAATCGAAGGAGAAGATAACAATCAAATAGCAGGGTTTGGAACTTACGTTATTGAAAAAGGTAGACAGAAAGATCAAAACTATATTACAAAATTCCGTCAAGATCTAGAGTATCTCAACGTTAACTTGTTCCATAAAGTTGGCGGTTTTGTCAGCAAAGAAAAATTACAAATCACTATTGATTCTATTGATCCAACGTCAACGAGTCCGGGAGTTGTATTACCTGCTGAAGATTATTCTTTAATTTTAAATGTAAGCAATCCTATTAAGACTGCTAGAATTTCTGGAATTATTGTTCAGCGTTCTAACGGTAACTTCATAGTTAAAGGATACGATGTAAGGAATCCTTACTTTGAAATATTACAACCAGTTGCTTCTTACTCTTCAGGAGTTGTAAAAGTAGGTGGAGTCTCAGAAGAATTTAGTGAATGGTCAACCACAGTTAACAATGGAAACAAAGGATTAAGTTCTGTGGATCTAACGTCTGCAGAATCTCCAACAGGTCGTTATTATAAACAAGGCCAACTGGTAAGATATAACAATAAATTTTACAGAGTTAAAACTGGGCACAATGCGGGCACTACATTTGATCCAACCTTATTCCAGGCTCTTCCTGAACTGCCAGTTAAGGGAGGAGCAACAGCTCAATTGCCTGCAAGATTTGAAACTGCTGTAACGAGAATTCCTTATGGATCAGAATTTACTACAGTTCAAGAAGTTTATGATGTTATTTTAGGTTATGGTGCATATCTTGAAACTCAAGGATTTGTCTTTGATGAATTCAATGCGGACCTGAATGAAATATTAAATTGGAAATTTACAGGTAAAGAATTTTTGTATTGGACAACTCAAAATTGGGCTGATGGTAATTTAATTACCCTAAGTCCTTTTGCAAATTATATCAAATACAACTTTCCTAATTCTGTAGTAGATAATATTACAGGTACCAAATATGAATATAGTTTGCTAAAAGCTGACGGTAAGCCTTATCCTGCAGATAGATTTACCATGGCTCGTGAAGATACTGTATGTACAATTAAAACCAAAGACGCCAACGAGGGACTGTTCTTTGCTACTTTGAATTCTGTACAAAAAGAGCACGGAATGGTGTTCAACAACTTTACAGTATTCAATGATACTATCTATGATATAGAAACTGGATACAAACAACGAAGAATTAAACTTTCAGGATTTAGAACCAAGAACTGGAACGGCGATTTATTCAGTCCAGGCTTTGTTTATGATAATGTTGAAATTTCTGATTGGCAACCTTACAAAAAATATCTACCAGGCATGGTTGTACGTTATAATGGTAGGTACTACGAGTCATTGGTAACAGTAGTTGCCAGTGCTACGTTTAATTTTACAGAATGGGTCCAGTTATCTAGCAAACCAATTCCTCAGCTATTACCAAACTTTGATTATAAAATTAATCAATTCGAAGACTTCTATAGTCTCGACATTGACAACTTTGATTACAGCCAGCAACAGCTAGCTCAACACCTTACTGGGTACACTCCTAGAACATATTTGAATAATATTTTTACTAATCCTATTAGTCAATATAAATTTTATCAAGGTATGATCAAAGACAAAGGCACTAAAAATGCCGTTGATAAATTATCTAAAGCTGGAGAATTTACTAACAAGGGCGACTTATCTTTCAAAGAAGAATGGGCATTCAGAATAGGTCATTACGGAAGTTTTGAAACATTAAATGAAATTGAGTTTCCTTTAGAAGAAGGTACTTACTTAGAAAATCCTTACCTAGTTAAATTTGTTGACTCAGTACCAACTGATGCTAATCCACTAATCAATTATATAACAACTTCGTCTTTGTTACTAACACCAGTTGATTATTCTACTGCTAATACTATTGGGTCTTATTCAAGTACTTGGGCTGATAATAATTTAAAATTAACCACAGCTGGGTATGTGAGATCAGATGATGTTACCTCTACTGCCTACAATAAAAACAGTTTGTTAGACATTGCTAATAATTCTGCAATACAAGAAGGTGACACCATCTGGTTGGGCTTCCAAGAAAACGGAGACTGGACAGTATATCGTTATACTAAACAACTAGCAGAAATCACCGGAGTGTTTGTTAGTGCTCCTGCCAGTGAAATTACTTTTGTAACTGACAGTCATCACAATCTTCAAGCCGGTGAAGTTATTTCTATAGTAAGATTCAATGATCAAGTTAATGGAGTTTACATTGTTAACTCTATCGTTAACACAAATCAATTCACTGTTTCTACTTCATTGTCTAGTATTGAAAATGAAGAGCTACTAAACTACGGTTCTTTATACAAGTTTGAAGAAGCAAGATACAGTAGTCTTGCTAGTCTAGCTGAAGTTTCAGATTTGTTAAAATTAAATGCCGGCGATAAAGTTTGGGTTGATAGTGGAACTGACGGCAAGTGGCAGGTCTATGAAAAAATTAAAAACTATTCTGCTAGGGTATCTGATACAGTAAACATTCCTGCAGGTCAAAAGTTTGGCGCATCTATTTTTGCATCAGATGATAGTCCTGTAATGTTAGTATCTGCCCCAGACTGGAGAATTGATGGAACTTATAGTTGGGGGCGTGTTAAGGTCTTTAACAAAGTCAATGGTGTTTGGACTCGCAAGTACGATTATGTTTTAAATAACAATCTAAAAACTTACGCCAGTGCCACAAGTTCTACACAGTTTGGATATTCGTTGCAATATGATATTGCTAAAAAATTATATGTCACTGGTGCTCCTGAATCAAGTTATGTTAGGGCTACTGGCACTAATGTTTTAACTTTTAGTACCGGTACTGGTTATGCTAGACCATATGTTAATGAAGGCTTAGTTAAAATTGATAGCCGCCAAGAAGATTTCCCAGCATTTACTGAAATTGTAATAGCGAATCCTGCTCCTGCAGATAATTCTAAATTTGGATATTCCGTTTGCATTAATCAAGTGGCTGCTACTACGTCTACAACGTTATTGGTAGGTGCCCCTGGATCTACGACATTTGCAGGAACTGGATCTGTCTATGCATACAGCATTACTCCATCTTCCACTGTAACATCGCATGTTCATGGTATTAACCTCTACTCTACTTCTTCGATTACATTGTCGGCAGGCGATCAGTGGGGTTATAAGATTGCCGGTTGTTCAATTGGATTCGCTATTAGTGCTCCTGGGTACTCTAATGATACTGGTATTGTTCAGTTGTTTAACACTAACTTATCATTCTCTCAAACTGTTACTTCACCGTTTGGCGCAGGCGGAAGATTTGGACAGGACATTGCAGTTTCAGACAGCGGAAATTATTTGCTAATTTCAGCACCTGAAATTAAGAATACAAACGAGCCCTACGGTAAGGTAGCAGTATATAAAAATAACTTAGGGTTATATGTTTTAGATCAGATTATTAGTAATCCGTTACCAACTGATGATTTGAAATTTGGTTACGCTATATCTATTAGTAAAGATGAGCAAACTATCGGTATCAGTGCTCTAGGCAAAACACGAAGTCAAGAGCAACTATTTGACGAAAATAATAATTCTGGACAAACTACTTTTGACAATGATTCTACTAAGTTTAGAGAATCATTGCCCGATGCCGGCACCGTTTATCTATACAATAAGATAGGCAATAAGTTTATACAAGCTGATGAATTAAACGATGTTAGAATTATCGAAGATGTTACCTCAGTAAATACTCTTCCATTAAATGTTATTGCTAACGAACCTACAGCTCCTGTGATTTCTAATATTATACTATCTGAAACTGTAACAAATATTGGAACTACAATAGTTGTTGTATTCAGCACCGATGTTGATATTAATTATATCATTGGCCAGGTTGACGACTTAACCTACGGACCGTATGGCGGAACAATTCAAAATTCTCCAATACGTACTCATTATTTTTATATTGACACAAGTAGATTGCCAGCAGGTATTCGCAATTTAACAATATATGCAAAAAATGCATCAACTGAAGTTTGGGGAACAGGATATACAACCTTTACACTTGAGCCAGCTGTATACACGATAACAGCAGGTAGCAGATACGGCAGTGCAGTCGTAGTAACTAATAATGAAGTATTTGTTGGTGCTCCGACAAATCAAAGTAATTTGTTACCATCACCAACAACTGATGCTTCTAAATTGTTCATGTTTAGTAAAATTGACACATCACAACAAAGTTGGAAAGTGTTAAGAGAGCAAACAGATACAGTTGATGTATCAACTATTGGTCGTGTAGCATTAATAGATACTGTCAAAGAAGAGATTGTCGATTACCTTGATGTTATTGATCCAGTTAAAGGTAAAATTGCAGGCATTGCTGAACAAGAATTAAAATTCAAAGCTGCTTTTGATCCTGCTACTTATTCTATTGGTCTTGCTGGCACTATTGTTAACACTGAAACAAACTGGTTGGATGAACACGTTGGTGAACTATGGTGGGATCTAAGCACTGCCAAGTATACCTGGTACGAACAAGGCGACGAAGTTTTCAGAAAGAACAATTGGGGAAGACTATTCCCAGGCGCAAGCATAGATGTCTATGAATGGGTAAAGTCAGATCTATTACCTAGTGAATGGGCTGCTCAAGCCGACACTACTAAGGGATTGACTAACAGTATTAGTGGCCAGCCAAAATATCCTGACAACAGTGTTATCTCAGTTAAGCAAGTGTTTAATAATGTAACAGGTTCATTTGAGAATGTTTATTATTTCTGGGTTAAAAACAAAGTTACCTTGCCTGGAATTAAGAATCGTAGATTAAGTAGTTTCCAGGTTGCTAGTTACATTGCAGATCCAGTAGCCAACGGATTAAAATTTGTTGAAGTATTGTCACCTAATGCTGTAGCATTTGCTAATGTTCAATCGATGTTGACTGGAAATAGAATCAATGCAAATATTAGTACTGACGATAATCCTACAACTCCTAAGCACACTGAATGGTTGCTGTTAAATGAAGGTGATCATACTAGTGTACCTAATACTTTATTAGAGAAAAAATTATTTGATAGTTTATTAGGACACGACAGTTTTGGTAATGAAGTACCTGCCAAGAATCTTACCTATAGAAATAGATACGGAATTGGTATACGTCCTCAGCAGACATTGTTCAAAGATAGATTGTCTGCATTGCGTAACTTGATTTCTTTTGCAAATTCTGTATTGCTTGAAAATAGAATTGTAGGAAATTATTCTTTTGAAAATCTTAATAAGGTAGAAGAAATTCCTGCGCTTCTTTCATATGAATATGATGCAGTAGTTGAAGATCAAGCAGCACTTGACGAAGTCTTTACAATTAATTTTGTCAGAGCAGAACTACAATGTTTTGCAGAGAATGGTAAAATAAGAAGTGTTGTTGTTACAAATCCAGGTTTCGGTTACACTGTATCTCCAAAGATTACAATTACTCCTACTGCTGGATCCGGCGGCGTTGATGCTGAAATTCTAGCAGAATTAGACAGCGAAGGCAAAGTAGTAGCCACTACAATTGTTAATGCTGGTAGCGGATATGTAACTGATGATACAGGTTTGATAACAGCTAAAGTATCAGTTCGCCCTCACAGCGTTATTGTACAAGTAAATTCTGATTACGGAAATAGATGGACAAAACATAACTTTGATTATTCTTTAAGAACATGGATTAAAGTACAGACACAGAAATATAATACTCCCTTATACTGGAAAACAGTTGATTGGGTGGGTACCAACTATGACTCATATAAATCTATTCAATACACAATATCAGATTTATTTGAAATCGGATCATTGACGGCAATAGCCACTGGCGACTATGTAAAAGTTAAAAATATCGGCGATGGCAAATATGCTATTTTGCAAAAGGTATCTGCCAACGGGAACTATATTCCTTCTTATGATATTGTTTATAGAGAACAAGGTACTATACAGTTATTAGATACCTTATGGGATTACAACATAGGCAAGTATGCTTATGATAGTGCAACAATTGAAGAAACTTTATATGATCAAATTCCAGATCAAGAATTATATTATATTCTTTTAGCACTAAAGAATAATATCTTTATCAATTCATTAAAAGTAAATTGGAACTTATTCTTCTTTGCCGCAGTAAAATATGCATTGACTGAGCAAAAGTTATTAGACTGGTCTTTTAAAACTTCTTTTGTTAACGTGTTTAACAATATTGGAACATTGGATCAACGCCCAGTTTATAAATTAAACAACGAAGAATATTTTGAAAATTATATCAACGAAGTTAAACCGTATCATACAAAGATAAGAAGTTATACTTCTAAGTATAGCTACCAAGAAAATACATCTGAAGGATTGCCGTTAGACATAACAGATTTTGATCTACCTTCTTACTATAATACGGTCACTGATTCTCTTGCAGTTGTTGGCCTAGGAGACCCGTTACTAGGAGTACGTCCTTGGAAAGATTGGGCTGACAATTATAAGTTTTATGTTAGTGCAATTGAAGTAGGTTATGCAGGTTCTGGATATTCTCAGAGACCTACGGTGACTATTACTACTGCTACAGGTGACACTGGTTCAGGAGCTACTGCTGAAGCATACATTAGAAACGGCGAAGTATACAAAGTACTAGTAACCAATCCGGGATCTGGTTATGTAATTCCACCAATTGTAACTATTTCTGATAGCGATGTAGGTGATGACACTGCTAGAGTATCAGTCATTATGGCCAATGATACTGTTAGAAAGAATATCATTGGAATAAAATTTGATAGAACTTCTACAGTGGGCGATGTTAATGACTTAACTGTAACAGATGAGTTTATATGCGATGGCATCACAGATAAGTTTACGTTAACTTGGTTGGCAAGTCCTGACAAGAAAACAATTACTCCTTTGTTAGATGGAAAACTGGTATTTGGCTCTGACTATACTGTAGAGTATTATCAAGTTAAAGTAGCTCAAACTGGTATAGACGTAGCGCAAACTTTCCCTAAGTATTCTTGGGAAGGTGAGACAATGGTCGATCACCGTTACAAATATTTCTTGAACACAGAGCGTTCTGGAGAGTTACCGGGTTATATTAGACATTATGCTAAATTTGTATTCTTAAATAGAGTACCACATTATGGTCAAACTTTTAAAGTAACATATAAAAAGCATATTGATTTATACAATGCCGTAGATAGAATTAATAGCTTATACAATCCTACTGATTTAATGCCGGGTAAAGAATTGCCATTATTAATGGAAGGTGCTGAATACCCAGGGATATCAATACAAGGATTAATGTTTGATCAATCGCCTAATTGGGATAGTACAGGAACTCAATACGACACTGCTCCTTGGGGAGATACAGTTGACAATTATACTTTAGCTAAAGTTATTAGTAATTTAGATCCTCATAGAACTTATATTGATCTAGTGTCGTCAGATGGTATTTTTCCAGGACAGACTATTGTACCTTTAAATACTTCTACTCAAATTTTTAAAGAACACACTGTTGTAGAATCTGTGTCGGGAAATAGAGTATATATCAGTACGCTTGATTTATCAGATACGCGAATAGATCGTATATATTCTACTGGTACAGCATCTGGATCTACCATAATTATTGAAACAACTGATTCATTCCATAATGCAGTCAATGTTGACGACTTTATAGCAGTGAGCGGAGTTAATAGTTTGTATGGTTACGGTGTCGGTATTGGTGTATCAACTAATCCACCTGTTGTATCAACATCGACTACAGAATTAGTTTCTGTTACAATTTCTCCACCTGATCTTCCTAGCGGTAGACAGGCAACTGCTCACGTTATACAAGATGGATTCACAGTAACGCAGGTAGTTATGGATATCACTGGAATGGGATATACTAACCCACCGACAGTGACTTTAAGTGGAACAACTAGCACCTCTTCAGGAACAGCCGTTGCTAGTTTAGATCCTGGATTTAATCAAGTTCTTAGAGTTAAGAAATGTACAAGTAATTATGTTGAAGTAACCTCCCAAATAGAATTGAGCAGTACTGCTACTACTTTAAATTCGGGAGCAGCATTTAGACTCAGCAGTATTATTAATAGACTGTCTGCATCTAATAAATTGTTAGATAGAGTTACGGATGTTTTCTCAAATACTAGCGTTGCATCAGTTCAAACTTTTGCTAAATTTAACAACATTGTTCGAGCAGAAGTATCGTTAAGTACAGTTCCTACAGAAATTCTATCTACTAGTACTAATTCAGTATGGTATAGTATTACTAATTCTGTCGATGGATTAGATCGAGCTATAGTTTCATTGAGACATGTTAATTCAACAACTACTATATCCGGAGATTTAGATGTTCGATTATTCGGAGCTACCGAATTGGAATTCTATTCCTACAATACTAATTATAATAGTTTGGATAGTGCAATAAGTGGCGGAAATATATTAGATACATCTGTAGGTTACAAACCGGAAGATATTTCAATTGATGGAAATAACTTTTTAAATTCAGTCGACAGCTATGCTCCAGAAGAGTGTGTACCAGGACATGTTCGAGATAGTATAGGCATTAATGTTTATACTGTTGCTGAACCACCATCATATCCTATGGTAGTGTCTGGTGCATTTATTGCAGACGGAAAAGGAATAACAAGAGCCACTATATCTTGGTTGCCTGATAATCCTTTAGGATTTAGGGTTTATGCTAATGGAAAGACATTTGAGCGAGTCACTAATGAAGGTTCGTTTACTCCGACTGATCGAGAAGTTTATTCTATATTCGGTAACACTATTGTAGTGAACACACAGACTGCAGATATATTGGTAGGATATTCTTTTGTTACCGCAGGGTCTGATGTTGTTGTAGATAGTAATTACGTAGCAACAGAAGTAATTACAGCTAGTAATACTGGTACAATATCAGTTTCTAGTTTATTACCCTTTGACGAAGTTCAGAGTGTATATGTATTGTTGAATGAATTTGAAGTACCTCCTTCAAGTTCTCCAAACGATATAAGTGTTCAAGGTTACGTATTAACTCCGACTAGTTCTGTCAATAATAGAGCAATGGTTACAGTTAATGGTTTGAGTAGCAATACATATAATTTGCAGGTATGGTTCTTTGATACACTATATCCTAACTTTAATAGAGTCCATGAACAGTTCTTTAATGTTGGATCTACTGCAACATCTGAATTAATTCTTGATAGTGCCCCGGGCGGAATCGAACCAGTTAGTGAACAAGTTATAGTTGAAAAAATAACAGATCCTAGCAGATATAGAATGTTACCACCATGGGCGAGCTATTATAAAATTCGTAGTGGTATAATGACTTATCCTATTGATCCTAAAAATTCTGATCTACCTCGCACTTATACATTAGATAATGTTAAGGTGTACATTAACGGAATTGAGTTACGACCTGGATATGATTTTACAGTGAACGGATTATCTCGTGAAATTACTCTAGTTAAACCTGGAATTGTTAACGGAGATGCCATTGCAATTATATCATTAATTGACTATGATTATATGGTAACTGGTAATAGATTGCAGTTAACATCGCCTGTAACGTCGGCAACAATCAAAGTAACTTCATTCACTGATCATGATAACATGATGATGAGGACTGAGCGCTTTAAGGGTAACGACCTTTTAGTATTGGCCTATCCTGCAATTAATGAAAACTATGTATGGGTAACGCTGGCTAGCAAGCCATTGATTGCTGGTTTTGATTACATGCTTCTTGAAGATATGAAAACTATTGAATTATCAGAATTTGTAAATGTCAAAGAAACTGATGATATAGTAGTTGTTGTAATTAATCCTCTATCATACGGAACTACAGTATTAGGTTATAAAATCTTTAAAGATATGTTTGGTAGACAACAGTTTAGACGTCTGTCAGATTATTTCTCTACAAAATTAACTCAACCTTTACAATATACAGACGACAAGATTTATGTAGAAGATGGCAATCATTTATTGCAGCCAAATCCTGGCAGAAATTTACCAGGAGTTGTTGTAATTGACGGCGAGCGTATTGAATATACTGCCAAAGATGGAAATATATTGAGCGGCCTGCGTAGATCGACATTAGGTACAGGACCTGCAAAATTTTCTGATATTGGTACTACTGTTATTGATCAGAGTATACGACAGATTATTCCAACAATCGATTATAGCTTGATTCAGCATATTCCTAGTTCGAACACAACGACTTACATTATTAGTAATGTAAGTAACACGGCTACTTTTTCTATCAATACATCAACACATGCAGGGGATGGAATTACACTATCAACTCTTACAAATGCTATAGATCAAATTGAAGTATATTTTGGTGGCCGCCAACTAAGAAAGACTTCGTTGAATGTACATGACAAATCTGTTTCTTATTATGATTCAGCAAGTAGTACATTGGTATACCCTCCGGAGTTTACTATAACTACATCGACTCAGCAGATAACATTAAATATTGCTGAAGATATCACAACTGGAACTAGAATAACTATAGTTAAGAAAGAAGGTGCATTGTGGACAGGAACGGAAGCTACATCGTTACTAACAAGTACTTCTACACAAGCTAATTTCTTACGTTCAAGACCAGCAGATCTACCTGACATATATTTCTATGGAGGAGAAAAAGTGCTCCTTGAAAATAGCAATGCTTTAACAGACGAAAACGGAGAACCTCTAGAAGGATATTAAAATGCCAAATATTACGCTGCTACCAACTATCACAAACGTTACAGATTCAACAACTTTTGTAATTGTTGATAATAGACTTACAAAACGAATTAATTATTTAAATTTTTTAAATCAGATATCTGCAGATTTACTAGATGCTGGTTTTAAAGGTAACCCCGGTGTTAACGGTTCTACAGGAACAGCTGGTGTTGGTGTAATTATAGGAGGTGTTGCTAATCAGGTATTAGCAAAAGTAGACTCTACAGATTACAATACTAAGTGGCTTACATTGTCGGCGGTGTCCACTAGCGGACAATATTCATCATTAATTGGAACCCCTGCATCATATGCTGCAACTAGCATTAATTCTTTTCTAGATGTTGACACAGTAACGGTTGCACCTACAAACGGACAAGCTCTTGTATGGAGTGCTAGTAATTCGGCATGGCAACCCGGAACAGTTGGTGGTGGTATTGGTTTGTCAACCAGACAAACAGTTAGAGCCACTACTGGACTATCTGTTGTTGCAGGTGCTACAGAAAATTGTCAAGTTTCTGGAGCTAAATCATATCTATTATCAAAATTAGTCACTGACTATCCTGCCTGGGTAAGAATTTATTCTGATGGTGCTAGTAGAACTGCTGATGCAAGCAGGACAGAAGGCAATGATCCGATGCCCGGAACTGGAGTTATTGCAGAAGTTATTACTTCATCTACTGCGTTATCTCAGTTAATTACTCCTGGTGTTCTTGGGTTCAACAATGATACAACATCGACATCAACAATTTACCTAGCAGTTACCAATAAAGATTCTTTGTCTAGAGTCATTAACATTGACCTAACTATACTACAACTGGAAAACTAAAATGCAAGAGCGCGAATATGTTGTAACTTTACACAAACATGAGGATCTAGATTCTTTTTATGACGATTTAGAAACCCCAGGTGGCGCCCTCTTCATTCCAGATAGGGCAGTTCCTGTAGCTATCCGTCGACCAGTTAGTAGAAATACTCATTATAGATTAACCAGCGATGAAGCTGAGTTAATTCGAAAAGATCCTAGGGTCATGGCAGTTGAATTATCTCTTGAAGAAGAGGGGCTAGAACTTCGACCAAGCTGGACGCAGTCTAGTACTTTTTGGAATAAATCTAATTCGGTATCGTCTACGTATAAGAATTGGGGCCTCTTAAGATCAGTTGAAGGCCAACAACGAGCCAGTTGGGGATCAAACGGAGTTCCCAATGCCTCCGGTACCATCAATGTAACTGCTAGTGGAAAACACGTTGATGTAGTAGTTGTAGACGGACATATGAATCCCGATCATCCTGAATTTGCAGTTAATGTTAACGGCACGGGCGGCTCACGAGTAAATCAATACAACTGGTTTGAACTTGATTCTTTAGTAGTCGGAACAGTAGATCCATCTCGAACAGTTTATCAGTACGGACCTTATGTTGACCCAACTTATCCCTTTACCGATAGTAACGGTTACTCTGCCAGAACATCTGATAATGACCACGGAGCTCACGTTGCTGGAATACTTGCAGGTAATACACAAGGTTGGGCGCATGATGCAAATATCTATAATATAAATCCTTATTCTACTAACCCTAATGCAACTTTTTTCCCTGGATATTCGTCTTTCCTTACAGATTATATAAAAGTATGGCATCAGCGTAAGTCTGTTAATCCTATTACAGGAGTTAAAAATCCTACAATAACAAATCATAGTTACGGAGTATTTGATAGTGTTAATATTACTGAAATTACCACCGTTAGATATAGAGGAAATACTTTTAGCGGACCATTTACTTCATCTCAACTTTTAGGGTATGGAATTTTTAACTCAGGCGGGTTTACTTTTACTAGTAGAAGAAATACAAGCACTGAACAAGACTTAATTGATTTGATGAACGCTGGTGTTATTGTTGTTGGCGCCGCAGGTAATGCTTATTCTAAAATTGCAAACCCGTCTGTTTCAACTTCTGATGACTATAACAATTATTTTACCGCTGGCGTAACTGATTATTATTATATGCGAGGAACAATAACATCTGTAGAAAATGCTGTAACAGTTGGTGCCATAAGTTCTTTATTCGATGATTCAAAAGTAGTTTCAAGCAACTGCGGCCCTAGAGTAAATGTTTATGCTCCTGGTAGATTCATAATGAGTAGCGTAAATTCTACGTTAGGCGTCTATTCTAATGATCTAAGAGATACTTCATACTATATAACCAAATACAGCGGAACTTCAATGGCAAGCCCTCAAGTAGCCGGAGTGTTAGCATGTCTAGCAGAAACTTGGCCTAGATTAAATCAATCTTTGGCTGTAGAGTATATCCATACTCACGCTAAGACTAATCAGATTACAGCAGGTACAGGTGGCCCCTCGGATTTCACTGATCTTCAAGGATCTACTAATAGATTTTTATATTTTTATAAAGAGCGTCCCGAAGCAGGACAAGTAGGTCCTAAAGTAAATCAAGGTATCCGTCCTAGTACAGGTTTAGCTTGGCCTAGACCTAAAATCTACAGATACGGAAGTTAAAATACGAATAAATTATATGGATAAATATCAGTATGGAAGATAAAAACATGAGCAATTTACCAAAAGATCCTATAGCACCCGCCCCTTCTAAACCTAATGAAGCTGGCAGTGTCAGCATTCAAGGCCATATTAAAATCTATGACCCTACTACTAAAGAAGTCTTTATTAATAAAAGAAATGCTATTCACTACGAAAATTTCTCTATTGCATTGGCACAGAGTATAGCAAATCAAGGAGAGGGCACTATTGCAGAAATGGTATTTGGTAATGGTGGTACTAGAGTCGATCCAACGGGAATTATTACTTACTTAACTCCTAACAATACTGGTAATGTTGCTGCTTTATATAATCAAACTTACTACAAAACTGTTGATGCTAAACAGACTTATTCCCTAGATCCTGCAAGAAACTTTATGGAAACAAGACACATTGCAGGTGTTGCTTATACAGATGTTTTAGTAAGTTGTTTATTAGACTTTGGTGAACCTAATGATCAAGCTGCATTTGACAATGCAACTAATTCTGAGGGTGCTTATGTATTTGATGAATTAGGTTTAAAATCATTTAGCACCGAAGGTCCTAATACTGGCATGCTTTTAACTCACGTTATTTTCCACCCTGTACAAAAATCATTGAATAGATTGATTCAAATTGATTATACAATACGAATTCAGAGTTTGAGTAATATTGGGAACTAATCATGGCGACACAATATACACTAAATTTTTCAGATCCTAGTAAAACTAATACTATTACCATTAACGGTCCTATAAAAAATAATTATAGTACTAGTTTAGATCTTGTAGGACCTGGTTATGTTGCCTATGGAGAAGCCATTGCTCAAGATTTTTTAAAGTTATTAGAAAACTTTGCCAGTCCTAATGCGCCGTTAAATCCGATTGAAGGCCAATTATGGTATGATACCAGCAATCCAAATCGCAAAGTTCTCCGTGTTAATAACGGTGCTCCGACTAGTGCTCGTTGGCCTAGTGCTAACGGCATTTACCAACAAGCAAATGATCCTAGCATAGAATATAGTCAAAATTTAATTGACGGAGATATGTGGGTTGATACTGGAAATAGCCAACTTAAAATTAGATATGGTAATACCTGGACACTAGTAGGACCTAATGTTTCAACCGGCAGTAATAAAACTGGTACTGAATCGGTAGATTTAATAAGTAATACCGGCGGAACATATCCTGTAATCTTAAATTGGGTTAACGGTAAAGTTATTGCAATCATTGCATATCATGAATTTACTCCTAGAACAGTCATTGATGGTTTTGCCAATCTAAGTCCTGGTATTAATCTTACTACTCGAGTTGCCGCACAGTTTAACGGGCTTGCAGATAGAGCAAAAGCATTAGAAATTTCTAATGGCATCTATATACAAGCCAGTGAAGTATTAAAAAATGTTTGGCCAACTTCTCAGCGCCAGACACATGCTGGGTCATTGATCGTAGAATCTCCTCAAGGACTGTTTGTTAAGAGACAAAACGGCAAAGAAATACAAATTTATACAACAACAACTGGTGCTGTTATTAATTTTGATAACAACAGCTCTATATTTAAAGTTGGAATCCACAACAGATCCTATATTAAGTTTGATAGCTTCTTGGGTACAGTTGCGATTAATACTAGCACCGTTAGTGGTGTTGCATTAACTGTTAATGGTAGTGGTACATTCAAAGAAAATTTAACAATATCAGCAGCCAGTTCAGCAACATCTGTACTTGATCTAGGAGGATCTACTACTGTTGCAGGTAATGCAACCGTTTTAGGAAACTTAACTATATATGGTAGAACAGAATTATCGACTGCGTCATCTGTAACTGTTGGAGATGTTGTTCCGATCAATTCGACTACAGATTTAGGATCTGCAAGCAAACCTTTTGAAAGCGTATATGTAAGAAATATTGGTAGCTCTACAACTTATGTTAGAATTTATGGTAGTGTCACAACTGCTACTACATTGGAAACTGTAAGAGCTTTCCAAATAAGTGGACAAATGACCACACAGGCTCCTGTACAATTTAACGGTGCTGCCAATGTTACGTTGGTTACTACGGCATCTTCTACACTAATTTCTGCTCAATCTGTTACAACATCGACAACCGCTACGCAGACATTGATGGTATTAAACACTGCATCGGGTGCAACCACTGGATTAGAACAGATTAGTAAACGTGATTTCTTATCAGATGTATATACTAATTTAATTTCACCGGGTATGATCATCGGTTACATTACACCTGGCCCGTATACAGGTTGGTTATACTGCGATGGATCAGAGCATACTGCAACAACTTATACAAGTTTGTTTGCACTCATCGGAACTACCTACGGTACAGCTTCTTTTGGAAAATTTAGAATTCCTAATTTAACAACTGCTACAGTATCTGGAACTAACGGAGCTCCAATTTATTATCATATAAAGACATAAAATGGCCTATACTATATACAACAATGACGGAACTGTTTTATCGACTATCGCAGTAGGTGATGTTGATAGCTATTCTACTAGCCTAGATTTAATAGGCAAGAACGTTAATAACTACGGCGAATATTATAATACTAACCTAGTTAGATTGTTGACTAGTTTTGCATCGCCGGCAACAGAACAACCTAGAAGTCCACAGACTGGACAATTATGGTTTAATAAAACTACTAAAAGACTTACAGTCTATGATGGTACTTCTTTTCAGCCAACTTATGGCTCTCATGTTAGCGGAACAGCTCCAGTAACAACTAGTACAGGCGACTTTTGGTACGACACAGTTAATAGTCAGTTAAAAGTATGGGATGGTAACAGCTATAATTTAGTAGGTCCTTCTGCTTCTGGGTTATTAGGAACGTTTGGCATATTGCCTTCTCAAGTTCCTATTAGGGATAACACTTCAAAAATTACTCAAAAAGTTAGTTTAATTAATTCTTACGGAAGTTATATAGGCTTAATTTCAACTTCTTCGTTTACAATGGAGGCAAGTTCTTCAACGGTATTACTTGGAATTCCATCTACTCAGTCAATTGGTGAAGGTGTTACTATCTTTAAAGATTTAGATGTTAAAGGTAATATTTTTATTAACGGATGGAATGTTAGAAATCATCCTAATACCGATTTATCGGCATATTACAATATAACCCCTTATGGATCTTACACTTCTACTAACACCACTACTAATCTTGTAGCTTATAATGATGCTAATCGTGCTATTGCTGCTGATCTTGCAAAGATGTTTTCGACAAGTACATATTTGCCAAATTCTACAGCATCTGTAGTATGTGTTTATAATACACAAACATCTGTTAGAAAGTTTTATCTTACTAACTTATACGGACCATTTTGGTGGGAACCTTTGAATGGATATCCATATACTACTGCAACAGCATCGTGGCTGTGGTCTACATCAACTTCTCTCAATATTGTTCCATAAGGAATATTAAATGCCATACATTATAAACAAAACTAACGGTCAGCAACTTACAATAGTCCAGGATGCATCAGTAGATCAGACGACTGATCTAATCTTCGTAGGCAGAAACTATTCAGGCTACGGTGAAATACAGAATGAAAACTTTTTAAAATTATTAGAAAATTTTTCAAATCCAACTCCGCCAGCAAGTCCACTAATTGGCCAAACTTGGTATAATACTTCAGACAACACTTTAAACGTTTGTTATGCAGAAGCTAGCGGAACTGTAGCCGCAAAATTTAAACCTTTATCGAAATTAAATTCAAGTGAAACTGCTCCAACAGACGTCGACCAAGGACAGTTATGGTATGATTTAATAAGCGGTCAGTTAAAAATTTGGAGCGGTGTAGAATATGTCACTGTCGGACCTGCAACAGGAGCTAACATAAAAGCCCAATGGCGAAGTGATTTTGAATATAATGTTTTAACACCCGACATTCCAGTTTTTAATATTAAAGCAGTATTGGGTACCAATGATGAAGTGATTGCTATAGTATCGGCTGAGACATATGATATGGACGATGCTTATACTACTCCTCCATCTTATGCTTCTAGGACTGCTACTTTTACAAAGATTGCAAAAGGTATTACATTACAAGGGGCTGATCCTGTAACAGGATCATCTAGAAGTGAAGTCACTGGACTAACCACTAGCAGTTATTTTTGGGGTACTGCCGCCGAAGCGTTAAATGCACTGCATGCCGATGTTGCAACTGCCAGTTCTGGTATTAGTGCCGAGACTACTAATACTAATGCAACATACTGGGTTCCATTTATTAACACAGTTACTAATACTGCCTACAAGAGTTCGGGAATTACTTTTAATCCTAGTTCTGGTGTTTTGGACACTACAGCATCGAGAGCACGTTACGCTGATTTGGCAGAACGCTATGAAGCCGATGCAGTCTATGAATACGGAACAGTTCTAATAATTGGCGGTGATAAAGAAGTTACTGTAACTGACAAATATGCAGATACAAGGGTAGCGGGCATAGTGTCTAAAAACCCTGCCTATATGATGAATTCAGAGGCTGGAACCGATGAAACTCACCCCTTTATTGCCTTAAAAGGTCGAGTTTTGTGTAAAGTTGTAGGGACTATAAACAAAGGTGATCTATTAGTAACTAGTACCTACCCAGGTCATGCCGCAAGTTGGGCACCACATGCTCAAGAAGGTTCTGTAATAGGAAAAGCCCTGGGAACTCAATCCGAGGGCTTTGGGGTTATTGAAGTATTAGTAGTTTAACGAGCCATTGGAGCTTTAATAGCTTCGTGGCTTTCATAACCGACTAACTCAATATCTTCCATTTCAAACTCAGTAATACTTTCAATTTCTGAATTTAACTGTAACGTAGCTAATGGCTTTGGTTCACGTTTGAGTTGTTCTTTAACTTGTTCAAAGTGATTGTTATAGATATGGGCATCGCCTAGAGTAATAATCAACTCTCCAACTTCTAAATTGCAGACCTGCGCTATCATATGTGTAAACAATGCGTAGCTAGCGATGTTAAATGGCACTCCAAGAAACATATCAGCACTTCGCTGATACATCTGGCAACTTAACTTTCCATTATTAACATAGAACTGTGCCATCATATGACATGGCGGCAATGCCATTAAGTCAAGTTCACCTGGGTTCCATGCTGTAATAATATGTCTACGGCTGTACGGATCAGACTTAATACCATCAATGAGCTCTAATAGCTGATCGTGATTTTGTAGAATAACCTTGTTGATACGAATCAACGGCTTGCGCCATCTACGCCATTGTACACCATACACACGACCTAGGTCACCGGGATGTCTTTGGAGTTTACGTTTAACCCAGTAGTCGGCTTCTGCATTATCAGTCCAGATAGTTCTCTTCTCAGAATAACGATCTCCGTGTAAAATTTCACGCAGACGATATTCATCACCGCTACCTTCAATGAACCAAAGTAATTCAGATACAACAGCTTTCCATGCTAACTTTTTTGTAGTAATAGCAGGGAAGCCGTCTTCTAAATTAAAACGCATTTGGAGTCCAAAGATACTACGTGTACCAACTCCGGTTCGATCTGGGCGGTCTTCACCGTTCTCTAAAATATTCTTTAGAGCATCGAGGTAGACCTTATCTGGGTGTATCATTCAATATCCACTACTACAGCTTCTTTTTTCTTGCTCTTAGGTGGATCAACTGCATCCGCCTGCTTGCGTAGAGCCTGCGCTTCTTTAAAGAGTTTATCTGCTCTTGAGCGCATCTCAGTAGGAGTCATTTCTTTGCTACTAACATTTTCTTCAACTTCGCTGGTAACAATGATTTCTTCTTTGTTCTTTTTAGCGGCAGCTAATTCTTTCTTTGTAGCAGGCTTACCATCTTCAGTAACAGCTAGTTCATCAACAGTGACACCTTTTTGTTCAGCAATCACTTGATTTAATTCGTTGAGGGGAATTAAACTTTGATTGTTTGGAGTCATTAGCACAAGAGTAGTAGGAACTTTTTTCAAGTGTCCGCCTGCATGTAGCCACTGGAGCATTACGCCACCGTCCGGAAACCTACGTGTTGCTAATACATCGGCTAGTTCGTTAGCCTGTTGTCCTGCATCGCTCTCAATCAATGCCATCAACGAATCGTGATATGCATCTGGTAGTCCAGAGGTACCAATAACTAAGGCGCTTGCTGAATCACCTGGTAGTGTTCTATATGCTACTGCAATTCTAGCAGAGTTGTTTTTCATTTTTCCCACATGTTTCATGTGCTTCTCCTTTTATTGTGCTGGCGGTTGTTCTTCGGTCTTAGCTGGTGCAACAGCATTTAAGAACGTATTCAATCTATCAAAGGCCGCCCCGACTGCTGACGCTTCATTGGCTCCGAATGCACCACGGCGAACTGCAACATCTACTACTGATCTGATGTTGATTAAATCTGTAATTGTTAACTCGGGTGCAGCCGGTTGAGCTTCTCCGCCGACTGGTTGACTAGCGGTTTGTGCTTGTTCTGTATTTTCCATTTTAAAATAATTCCTTTTTCTTATGTAAATGTTGACACCCTAATGATAACATAGTTAGTTCTTTAGCATCTTCTAGACCGATCTCTGTAATTTCGATAACCTTTCTAGAATGATCCAACCCGTAGTTTCTACAAATTGAATACCTACTGTTAAGATTGTATTCAATCCAATGTTCTACGGACTTAACATCTATCCTATGATCTATAGAGAGTCTGGCAAAATGTTCTGGAATAAAGGATAGCTTCCTAAATCCCAAAACATTTAACGCATTAACTGTCCCTCTATTTAGTGACATTATATACCTACTTTATTTATAATAGGCAGTCTGGCCGAATGGGGAAACTATGGTTTCGTTGCCGTGTACAATGAACAAAGTATCGCAGTATTCTTCATCTCCCCAGCTACCGCATGGATACCCGTCTGTAAACATGATAAACTTTTTAGGCTCAATACCTTCATTCTTCATAAAATCAAAGTTTACATCAAAGTCAGTACCACCACCACCTTTGCATTCGTAGCTCATAATTTCATCTGCGGTGTCACCAGTGAACTGGGCATAACCGTATACTTGAGTATCAAAGCACCACAAATCCAATTTAAAGTCGACGTACTCGTCCATAATGCCTTTAACTTCTGACAAGAAGTCCTTAGCCATTGCGTCACTAATAGAACCTGACATGTCAATAGCAATAGAAACGTCAATAGTTTCGTCATTAGTCATGCCTGGCAAGATAGCACCACTATGCTGTGACTTGCGGTTAGGGCGGCTAAAGCTGAAATTGCTCTTAAGAATACTTTGAATATTCATACGCAACAGTTGACGCCAATCCATTTTAGGTTCAGTGAAGTCTTTGATCATACGCTGAACACCTGCTGGAACACGACCTGCTCCGGCACTCTGAGCAGCCGCAACCATTGCTTCTTTGATCTCATCGCGGATCTGTTTCTTTTCTTCTGCAGTCAAACGTGGGCGACCTTTGCCGTCTTTGTTCCCATCTTCTCCGTCATCACCTTCATCATCACCTTCACCGTCTAAGTGTTCGTCCAACAACTCACCCAATGAACCAATGTCAATCTTTTCTGCTTTCTCATAAAGGTCATCATAGATCTGTTCATAGCTCATGCCACGATATTTGTCATCTTGGAAAATTTTAATAAAGCTAGGCACTGTACCAATGCGTTCATCTTTAAGAATTTGATTGGTAGCAAAGTCAGCGGCAATGTTAGACAACTGGGGATCTCGGCTATCACGACGTCCCATGTGATCAAATACATTATGTAGGACTTCGTGTGCAAAACCAAACTCTGCTTCTTTAGGAGTGAGTTTATTTACAAAACCATAGTTGAAATAAAAGTTACGACCATCTGTGGCCAGTGTATGACACCAGTCACTGGCATCTACCATTTTAAGTCGTGTAGCAAGGTTACCAAAGAATGGATGACGCAACAACAAACCAACTCGAGCTGTAATCAGCTTGTCGAGAATCTTTGCTTTTTCTGCGGCACTAAACTCTTTGCCTACCCAATCTTGTTTCTTTTGCTTTTCTGCTTTCATTACGGACATAATAACTCCTAGTTGCGATAATACTATTATACATTCAATTTATCAAAAGAGCAAGTAAAAAAGGACCCCGCAGGGTCCAATTTTAGCCTTCCATTGCCTGGATAATGTACTTACCATACTTGTCATGGAACTTGTCAAAGTTGGCAAGTTTACTAGCATCGAATGGCAATTGATAGTTAGTCAACGCAACCTTTGCACCCATAACAACTAGTTCAGTTGGGAAATTATCCATCATAAAGCCAAAGAAGTTGTCTGCCATAGAATCCCAGTTCTTGGCCTTCTTACGATCTGCTTCTTGAAGTTCGTAGCACAGACTAATTGTCAAAGAATACATAGCTGAGATTTCTTTGATCTCAGACTTCTTAACCTTACCTGCCAAAATATCTTCTGGCTTAGGCATCTGTTTTGCAACCTTGCGGTGTGCCATAAACTTAACAGCAAGACCTTCACCGACTGCACCTGCAATCAAATCAGTCAATGTGTTATCTGGAACATCATCTTCTTCCAACAGTTCGCTAACGAACATCCAAGAACGTGGAGTAGCAAATGCCTTTGAGCTAGACTTAGGATCAAAGTCATACAAGTCTTGCTTGGCGAAACCCAAGTAACCTACAACCTGTTCGTGAACACGGTTAGTAACAGCCCACTGGTGCCAGTCATCAAAGTCGCAACGGAGTTCAACGTGCAAGAAACGATTAGCCAACGGAGCAGGCATACGATAAGTTACACCTTTGTCACCTTCACGGTTACCAGCGGCAACAATTGACACACCTTTTGGCAGTACATAAGTACCAACACGGCGGTTCAACACCAACTGGAAGGCCGCCGCCTGTGTAGCAGGAGCCGCAGAGTTCAACTCGTCCAAGAACAGAATTGCAGTAGATTCTGGATCAGTGGGCAATTCTGCAGGAGGAGCCCATGTCATTGAATTAGAATTGGAGTTGTAATATGGAATACCTTTAATGTCAGTGGGTTCCCACAAGCTCAAACGAACGTCAATAACTTCACGTTCTTGTTCATCACCGATTTGTTTAACAATATCGGATTTGCCAATACCAGGGGGGCCCCACATAAACACAGGGCGTTGCTTTTTGATACACTTACGAATAGCCGCTTTGGCTTCGTTAGGGCTAACAGTGCGATTAGCTGACATTTTTTCGGACATAATCTACTTTCTTTAAAAAAACTGTTGAAGCTGTATGTTTTACAGTACGTTAATTATAGCAAAGATCTTGTCTCTTGTCAAGCGTTTTTTTGTTTTTCTGTGAATCTTTCTCTAGCTCTTTGGAACTTTGCAATGTTGCCAGAAAACAACACTAATTGGACAGCCATTTTTTCTCCAAATACCCAAATACGTTTATTGTTTAAGTAAAATGGACAGTCCATATTTTGATCAATCCAAATAGCTAATTTGTTAGTAAAGAAAATGGGCTCGTCAAATCTAATTTCGTAGCATTTGATATCTGCCTGTTGCAGACATTCGAACCCTTGCTCAGTAAGCCTGAGTCCACCTTTTTCTTTTTTTCTTGGGTTTACCCACCAAATTGGGATAGTTTGTTTAATCCGCTTTTCATCTGCTACAAGCCCTTTGGCTTCTAGAACGATTTTGGTTATTTCATGCTTCGGATTCATTTATGACTTTTTCGCCGGTAGTTAATTTGTAAACGGCAAAGTCAGTGGTATTGAATAGCTTGTTTAATTTTTCAGCTAGATTGAATGCATGACCG
>Ga0209599_10000199_pt1 | contig 42345 bp, 34 predicted proteins | sample Shrwel_input2_FT_FD_187534 | JGI IMG/M metagenome (GOLD analysis project Ga0209599, IMG submission 187534) | Subsurface microbial communities from deep shales in Ohio, USA - Utica-3 well 1 S input2 FT (SPAdes) (version 2) ...
TTGCGGGCCCATCACAAAGGGCTGGAGCTGGTGTGTGAGCTGGACCCACAGCTGCCCCCTTTCTTGCTGGGCGATCCACTGCGGATCCAGCAAATTCTGGTGAATTTAATCAGTAATGCGGTGAAGTTCAGCGATCAAGGGGCCATCGGCATTAAAATACAGCTGATTAGCCGCGAAGGTGCAGAATTAGAAATTCAGGGTTCCGTCAGCGACAATGGCATCGGCATCAGTGCTGATCAGCAACAGCAATTGTTCCAATCTTTCCATCAAGCGGATGATTCTATTACCCGCAAATATGGTGGCAGCGGCCTGGGGCTGGCGATTTGCAAACAATTATGCGAGCTGATGCAAGGCCGGATCTGGCTGGACAGCACGCCCGGGGTTGGCACCACCTTTTATTTCCGGCTGCAACTGGCGGCCGCCAACGAGCAACAAGCCAGTTACCAGCGCGGCATGCTGCCGCCGTTACGGGCCTTAGTGGTGGACGATATTGCGCTGGCCCGCACTGTGCTGATCAATCTGTTACAGGATCTCGGCATCCAGGCCGCGCAGACTGATAATGGCTATCAGGCCATTGAAATGGTACAACAGGCCCGTCAGCAGAATCAGCCCTATGATTTTGTGCTGATGGACTGGCGGATGCCGGGCATTGATGGCATTGAAACCAGCCGTCGTATTCAACAACTGGACCAGGCCCCCCATATTCTGATGGTATCGGCTTATGACAAAGAAGAAGCCAAAACCAGATTGACTGATGTGCAAATTAACCAATTTATTGAAAAACCAGTCAATCAGTCGCAATTGCTGGATGCGGTTTACCAATTAATGGAACAAGATGCCATTCAGCCCTGGCAAACTATGCCGGAAGAACAACTGCTGCCGGATTTATCTGCCTACCGTATTTTATTGGCCGAGGATCACCCGATCAACCGGCAAGTGGCGATTGGAATGCTCAAAGACAGCAAAGTACAACTGGATATCGCCGAAGATGGTTATGCCGCCATCCAAAGCCTGCAACAACGCCATTATGATTTGGTGCTGATGGATATTCAGATGCCGCGGATGGATGGACTCAGCGCCTGCCAGTATATCCGCCAGCAACTGTTGTTAACCGACTTACCGGTGATCGCGATGACGGCACACGCCATGCCGGCAGATATTGCTAAAAGCAAAGCCGCTGGCATGAATGACCATCTGACCAAACCTATTGAACCGTTGCGGCTGTATCAGACCTTGCTGAAGTATTTGCCGGCAGTCAGTCAGCCCCAACCTGAACCGGTCCGGCATCAAGCAAACGCGGCAGAGGAGTTGCAGTTACAAGCCCAGTTCGCCCAGCTGCAAGCACTGAAAACCATCGATAGTCAGCGCGCATTACAGCAACTGGGCGGTAAGACGGCGCTTTATCTGACCTTATTGCAGGATTTCAGCCGCGAGCACCAGCATGAACCTGCCTTGCTGCATCAACTGAGCCAGCAGCAAGATTGGCAGGCTTTGTACCTGGTGGTCCATTCCCTGAAATCAACCAGCGCTTATATCGGCGCTTTTACCCTGTCGGCGTTATGTCAGCAGGCCGAGACCAGCCTGCAGCAACAGCAGCCAGAGCCAGAGCTCTATCAGCAACTGGGTCTGCAGCTCGCATCATTGCTGGGGGAACTGGCGCAATTGCCTCAGTTTATCGCGCAGCAACAACAGTTGAGTAATTTGCAACAAGGCTTACAGCTGCTGTTACCTTTGCTGGCAGATTCGGATTTTAATGCTGAAAGTTTAGTCGCTGAGTTACTTGTGTTGGCAAAAGCATTGCCACAATGGCCACAGTTGTGCCAAATTGCTGACGATATCAGTGACTTAGAATACGAAAGAGCCGAGAAACAATGTCAGTTATTGCTGAGCCAACTGGCTGACTGATAGGGTGCGCGCGGCAAGCTGCCGGATTTGACATCTGGCGGTTCTTTGTAACACTCAATGCAGGTCACAGCGTCACTCAGGTGGCCTGGGCCAGCAGGAGTAAGACCTTTAGGATGGTGATGGTGACTACAACGCAGAAACAACGGGTGTTGATTGTTGATGATCAAAAAGCCAACCTGAAAATCCTCAGCGATATGTTGCGACCTGAGGTCGATATTGTACTGGCGCAGGATGGGGAACAGGGCTTTCGTAAAGCCTGTGAACTCAGGCCCGATTTAATTCTGCTGGATGTGCTGATGCCGGGTATCGACGGGTTTGAAGTGATCCGCCGGCTGAAACATGAGGCGGTGACCAGCGCAATTCCGGTCATTTTCATCACGGCGCTGAATGATGTTAGTCATGAAGAACAAGGCTTGTTGCTGGGCGCTTGTGATTACATTAATAAGCCTTTTCACAGTGTGATTGTCAAAGCCCGGATCCAACTGCATTTGCAACTGTCCAGGCAACGCATGTTACTGGAGCAACTGGCGCATCTGGATCCACTGACCGCTATCGCCAACAGACGTAAATTTGAACAGGTGTTGCTGCAGGAATGGCGTGGAGCTATACGGTCGCAGCGGCCTATATCGCTGGTGATGCTGGATATTGATAACTTTAAATTATATAACGATCAATTTGGTCATGCCGCAGGGGATCGGGCCTTACAACAGGTTGCCAGCACCTTAAGTGAGCAATTAAAACGGCCTTTTGATTTTATCGCGCGTTATGGCGGCGAAGAATTTGTGCTGGTGCTACCTGATACACCAGCGCCGGCCGGCCAGCAACTGGTGCAACAATGTTTGCAGGCGGTGCTGGAGTTACAAATTCCGCATCTGCCAGCCGGCCAGGTGCTTAGCCTCAGTGCCGGCGGCATCAGTTTTAAGCCCGGTCAGCATGATGTGGCCGAACAAGCGCTGGCCGCTGCCGATCAGATGTTGTATCAAGCCAAACATCAGGGCAAAAACCGGGTGCTGTGGACCAGTAGCAATCAGAATGGAGACTGTTAATGTCCGGCAAAGCAACCTTGTTACTGGTCGATGATGAAAAATCCAACCTGAAAGTATTGGCTGAATTTTTACGGCCGGATTATTTGATCCGACTGGCGCAAAGTGGCCAGCAAGCGCTGGATAAATGTCGGCAACAAGTGCCGGATTTGATTCTGATGGATGTGCTGATGCCGGGCCTGGATGGCTTTGAAACCCTGCAACGTTTGCGCTCTGACCTGCAAACCTGTGAGGTGCCGGTGATTTTTATTACCGGCCTGCAATCTGCCGAACATGAACAACAAGGGCTGCGACTCGGAGCTCAGGATTACATTCATAAGCCTTTTCACGCCGAAGTGGTCAAAGCCAGGGTGCAAACCCAGTTAAAACTGGTGCAACAACGACTGGAGCTGCAGCAACTGTCGCAACAACTGATCCAGGCCAATGAAGCGAAAAACCGTTTTTTGGCGACCATCAGCCATGAAATCCGCACGCCACTAACCTCCGTGATTGGTTACGCCGAAGCCATGCTGGCCGGTGAGTTTGCCCCGGCCGAACAACAGCAGGCGATCCGGATTATTTGTCAGAACGGCAAACATTTACAGGCACTGCTGAATGATCTGCTGGATTTATCCAAAATTGCCGCCAACAGATTGGATATTGAATTATTACCAGTGGCATTGCCGGCGCTGTTACAAGAAGTCGTGCAGTTATCAGCCGACAAAGCCAGGCAAAAAGGCTTGGAATTTCAATTAGATTTCCATTTTCCATTGCCATCATTGGTGCTGACCGATCCAACCCGGCTGAAACAAATTTTGCTGAACCTGTGTAATAACGCCGTGAAATTCACCGCCAAAGGCCAGGTGAGTCTGCAACTGACCTGTCAGGAACAACAGTTGGAGTTTCGGATTTGCGATACCGGCATTGGTATCAGTCCGGCACAACAGCCCTTGTTATTTCAGCCCTTTGGTCAGGCAGATGCCTCAGTCCAACGCCAGTTTGGCGGCACCGGCCTGGGGTTAGTGATCGCCCGTCAATTGTGTGAAAAACTGGGCGGGCAGCTGCAACTTGCCTCTAGCTCAGCACAAGGCAGCTGTTTTGTCGCTACTATTGCCTTGCAAACTGCCGATGGCAGTATTTGGTTGCAACAGTTACCGCCACTGTCGATGCATACCGATGAACAAAAGCCGGCACAACTCAGCCGGCAACAAATCCGTGGCCGGGTCCTGCTGGCTGAAGATCAGGCGGACACCCGGCAATTACTGGTCAGAATGCTGCAACACACCGGGCTGGAGGTGGTGGCGGTAGAAAATGGTAAGCAGTTGGTTGAAACCGCAATGCGCGACGATTTCGAACTGATTTTTTCCGATATTCAGATGCCAAAAATGGACGGCATCAGTGCTATTGCCTTGCTCAAAGCTGCCGGGGTGGATACGCCTTGCGTCGCGTTAACCGCCAATACCATGGCGCATGAAGTGCAACGTTATCTGGCTGCAGGTTTTGTCAGCCATTTGGCCAAACCTGTTGACCGCAGCCAGTTTGCCGCGGTGTTGCAACAGTTTTTCCCTAATTTACCTACTAAACCGCAGTTACAATTGCCTGCGGCCGAGCTGGCAGCGATGACCCAGCGTTTTGTCTCGACCCTGCCGCAGTTGCAACAACAATTACAACAGTTGCTGCAACAACAAGATGCGGCAGCGATCCGCTATCAGGCGCATGCCATTAAAGGCACTGCGGCCTTGTTTGGTTTGACTGAGCTGGCCAAGCAGGCTGCGGCCATGGAACAAGCAGCCTTACCGGAAGATCAGCAAACCGACTGGATGCACCTGGAACAGCAGTGGCAGCAGCTTACGGCCACCATGCTGCAACTGGCGCCGTCAGTTGCCCTGACGCCATAATTGCAACACGGCTGCCACCACAGTGGCATGATCAGCCGCCAGGATCTGGTGCTGATGTGCGTATTGAGCTGGCCATTGCTGCCACTGCCCACCCACTTTGGCCACCAGATTGGCCCAATTCAGTCGTTGATCACCCGCCAGATAATTGCGCCAGTGGCCGGCATAACGCCGTACAGCTGGCCCGGATGGCTTACGCCAACTGACCGGATCAATCGTCACCAGCTCTGCCACCGCAATACCGCTGGCGACCACAGCAGCGGCGGTACAAGCACCATAACTGTGACCAATCACTAAGGCGGGCCTGGCTTGCGCTTGCAGCCATGCCACCAGCGCCTGTTGCTCAAACCACTGAAAATAATGCTGATCAGAAGCCCGGTGGCGCTGCAATAAGCGGGTATGCTGATCCATTGCACCACCGACCCAGGCCACAGGGCGAAGTTCAAAGAGCGCCAAGGGCTTGGCAAGGTGCTCCACCCTTGGTAAAGAAGCATCTGCCATCACCATCCTCCGGTTTAATCTGACTCAGCTCTGGCCGCAAAGTACCTGGGGAGCCAACAGCATGCTCATGGCAAAGACCAGCCAAATTCAGCCAGAATCGCCAAATGTTGTTGCCCAGCGTAGACCTGCTGCCAGGCCTGGTGTAATTTCTGCCGTACTGGCGCTGGCACACTACGACGACTGGCCACAATATAAACAGGTGCCTGATGTAAAATAAACGCAATCTGATAATCGGCCGCTAACGCCGGCTCGCGGCGACTCCACTCCAGAAACTGGGTTTTATCTTCGATCATGCCAAGCACCCGCTGCTTTTTCAGCATATTGAGCTTTTGTGTCAAAGAGTTGGCATAGAGTAAAAAAGGCTGGATCTGTTTATCCTGCGCCAATTTTGCAAACTGCTCGCCATAGTAGGCATCCCGCAGCACCCCAATCTGGCCGGGCAAAAAGCGGATATCGGCCAGCTGTTTGACCTGGGCGACCAGATCTTTTCTCAGCACCAGTACCGATTCTTCCAGATAATGAACACCAATAAAATCAGCAAACTGATTACGTTGTTCGGTATAGGACATGGTCAGCATCAAATCAATCTGACCTTGTTTTAATAAAGCCAGCGAGCGTGGCCAGGGACTACCGACCACCCGCAAGTGACAGCCGGCGGTATCGGTGAGCAATAACAATAACCGCCGGTGCAGGTCAAACCAACGTGGCAGCTGGGTTTGTTGCCCGGCGACATTGTCTGCACTCTCGTTCAAATGGGCCACCAGCACACAAGGTTGTTCTGCCGCAGGCAAGACGCCGGTCGCTGCCACCTGCCCGCTACTCAGCAGCAAGGTGCAACACCAACCAAGCCAGCAGCAGCGCCAACTCACAAGCTGCCACCTTCCGGCAGCTCAAGCCTGGCTTTTTCTACCAGCTCGGCTGCCAGTTCCGTTTTAACCGCCACACCTAATTCTTTAAATTCGGAGGCTTGTTTAATTAAATTTCCTTTACCGCTATACAGTTGCGCAAAAGCTTTGTCGTAACTTTCGCGGGCTTTTTCCAGCTGTTTACCCACCCCCTGCATACTGTCGAGAAAAGCGGTCAGCTTGGCATAAAATTTTTCTGCCCGATTCGCCAGCTCGGCACTGTGTTTATTCTGGTCTTCAAAGCGCCACAGTTGCCGCACTATATTCAGACTGGTCAGCAAGGTCGTCGGGGTCGCCACCAGCACATTGCGCTCCAGCGCTTTCTGATACAGCTGTGGATCATGTTTCAGCGCTTCGACATAAGCCGATTCAATAGGCACAAACATAAACACCACCTCCGGCGAATTCAGCCCGGCCAGTTGGTAATAATTACGGTCGGCCAGCTCGTTGATCCGATCCCGCACCGCCTGACAATGCTCAGCCAGCGCCAGCTCACGCTCGGCATCCAACTCAGCATTCATCAATCGGGTGTAAGCGGCCAACGAGGTTTTGGCATCGATCACCAGATGTTTTTGTTGTGGCAGATATACAATCACGTCCGGCCGGCGCCGGCCATCTTCGGTTTGAAAACTGACTTCGCGCTGATAATCCACCCCGGCGCGCAGACCTGAGTTCTCCAGCACATTTTCCAGCATCAGTTCACCCCAATTGCCCTGGGTTTTCTTTTGCCCCTGTAAGGCATTGGTCAGCCGGGCGGCTTGATCGGTAATGGCAAAATTGAGTTTTTGCAGATTCACCAGCTCGGTTTTCAGTTCTGAGCGTTGTTTCAGCTCCTCGGTGTGAATAGCTTCGACTTTGTCCCGAAAACCTTTCATATCGGCCTGCAGCGGCTGCAATAATTGCTGCAAACTCTGTTGGCTCTGGCGGTTAAACTCGGCGCCCTTACGTTGCAGAATATCATTGGCCAACAACTCAAACTCTTGTTTGAGTTGTTGTTTATTTTCCTGCAATAGCACCAGTTGCGCCTGATACTGCTGCTGCCGTTCTTGCAACAACACGGTTAGCCGGTCATATTTTTCTTTCAGGTGCTGATAATGTTGCTGCTGCTGGCGCTGCTCATCCTGCAACTGGTAACACTGCTGCTTTTGTTCTTGCAACTGCGACTGTGCCGCTTCCAGTTGCGCCTGTAAACGGGTGGCCAGCAGCTGTAATTCTGTCTGTTGCATGTGATGCCCGGCGAGCCTGCGCCACAAAGCGACCACCCACAACAAGGCCAACCCTGCCAGGCCATAACCTGCCCATAGCCCCCACTGCGTCATCAGCCTCTCCCTGCGGTCTGCTGTGACCCGCGCCAGTATGGATAAAACGGTAGTAACGAATTGATCATAGCTGAGATTTTCCTGAAGCTATCGAGAATAAAGCACTGTATTACTATACAGCGCTTTCACCACATCGCCTACCCGGACAGTCAACTGTCGTCTGCAGCTAACCCCCGCCTACCCTTGTAATTGCTGGCCGAACCCCATATAACTGACCTCATCTTTATTGCTATCAGCACTGACTTCACCACAGGAAACGCTATGATGACCGAACATTTTGACTATATCGCCATTGGCGGTGGCAGCGGCGGTATCGCCAGCGCCAACCGCGCTGCCAGCCACGGCAAAAAATGCGCCATTATCGAAGCCAAAGCACTGGGCGGCACTTGCGTCAATGTCGGTTGCGTGCCTAAAAAAGCCATGTGGTTTGCCGGACAAGTTGCCGAAGCACTGCAACTGGCGCCGGATTATGGTTTTAACGTCACAGCCCAGGCTTTGGACTGGTCAACACTGATCAAAAGTCGGGAAGCTTATATCAGCCGGATCCATGCCTCCTACGATCGGGTGCTGGCAAAAAACAATGTCACTGTGATTCAGGGGTTTGCCCGTTTTGTCGATGCCCGCACTGTCGAAGTCAACGGCAAGCACTATAGCGCCGATCATATTTGTATCGCCACCGGCGGCAAACCACAGTGGCCGCAGATCCCGGGGGCTGAACTTGGCATCGATAGCGATGGCTTTTTTGCCCTGACCGAGCAACCGAAATCAGTGGCTGTGGTCGGTGCTGGTTATATCGCAGTGGAAATTGCCGGTGTACTGAATGCACTGGGTACAGAGACGCATCTGCTGGTGCGGCATGAGAAACCACTGCGCAGTTTTGATCCGGTACTTTCGGATACGCTGGTACAGCAAATGGCCCGCGATGGCCTGACGCTGCATCCGCACTCTGAGGTACTGGCTGTCGAAAAAACGACGACCGGCGCATTAAAATTAAGTTTAAAAAATGGTGCCAGCCTGACGGTAGATTGTCTGATTTGGGCCATTGGCCGCGCGCCAGCAACGGATCAATTAAATCTGACCGCTGCGGGCGTGGTGACAGACGAGCAGGGTTTTATCCGCACCGATAAATACCAGAACAGCAATGTCACAGGTATTTATGCCATTGGCGACAATACCGGCCGGGTGGCGTTAACGCCAGTCGCAGTGGCGGCAGGTCGCCGGCTGGCGGAGCGGCTGTTTAATGGCAAAACTGAGTTACATCTTGATTATGAACTGGTGCCAACCGTGGTCTTTTCCCACCCGGCGATCGGCACTATCGGCCTGACCGAACCTGAAGCCCGGCAACGTTATGGCGACGATCTGAAAGTCTACAACAGTGAATTTACTGCCATGTACAGCGCGCTAACCTCGCACCGCCAACCGACCCGGATGAAACTCATCTGCGCCGGAGCTGACGAAAAAGTGGTCGGCCTGCACGTGATCGGCCTTGGCGCCGACGAAATGCTGCAAGGCTTTGCCGTCGCCATCAAAATGGGCGCCACCAAAGCCGACTTTGACAACTGCGTTGCTATTCACCCGACGTCGGCGGAAGAGTTTGTGACGCTCAGGTAAAGGAGAAAACAGTTAATGTGGCCTTTATTCCCGACGTGCCCGTCGACCTATTTGTTTATGAAGTAAAATGAATTAGTTTCGAACAGACCTGACATTTTGATTTGAAAAATTGAGAGTTACCCGTTTTGATATAAGTGTCGAATATTTTATCAAAACAATTAAAGAGTAACTCTCATGTTTAGAGGGGTCATCATCGCCCCTCTTTCATTCACCACATTCTTATCATGCACCACGTTTAATTTGCTGATAAATTGCGTCAGAAAAGGTGAATTGATTTATTTTCCCACCACCAACTGCTGAAACGCCATTTTCATGTTTGCTGGCATCAAACAAGGCTTTAAAATCAATTATCTCGGCAAAGTTTTGTTGGTTAACATCATATTTACCCCAACCTTGACTATGACCATTAGCATCTCGTAACAAGCTGGTCCCTTGCAGATAAGTGTCTTTAAAACTTTGCGCTAAATTCACTAATTCTGCCTTTTCGTTCAGCTTAGTTTCAAGCAATTGTGTTTGCTCATCGGTTAAATCGCCACTTACGGTTAAGCGGCCGTCTTCAGCAACTGAAAATCCCCAAGCTTTATCTGCCAATTCAGGTGCTATCTGAGTAATTTCTTTTTCAACTTGTTCATACGCACTGAACATTTTTTCAGCCGTTTTAGGCAATACCACAGCTTGTAATAGACCCGTTGCTTTCGCCGTTCTATCCGACATTTCTTGAAAGGTTTCGTTCTTTTGAATGATGCCAAGCACAACAGGTCGGTTGTACACCGGATCTTGTTCCAAATTGGCAGTCTGATGGTAAACGTCACTTGCCAAACTAGTCCGAGTGAATTCAGCTTGTTCCTTTTGAGCAGGAACCTTCACTGAGTTTGCAGCTCTGCTACTGGTCTGTGGCACAGCCGCAACTTGAGGATCCACTTTCATCATTCTGTCCTTAATTGATTTATGCCACCAACGTTAGGCACTCATCTTTTCCGACTGACATTGGGAACTGCAGACCGTGCCCGGTAAACTTATCGGCCGAAAAGCCATAAATTTTACATTTTTTACGTAAATTTAGTTTTACCACAATTTCAGTGTTTCGTTTCAGCACTAAATAACTGCGCCAAATTGTGATACACCTACTTTAATCCATGCCGTCCACCCGGAAATGGGGCCGCTAAATGCCAGAAAAATACAGTACAGCAGAGCGAACTTCGCACTCAACCCCATAATTTCACCTGTTTTAACGGTCAGTCGCAGTTGCAGTCATCTTAGCAACACTAAACATTCAACTGTTCAGCTTGCGGCTAAGTGTAGCCCTAAACAGCAAAAGCCGAATGTGTTGTCTTCGTTGGCGTCGAGGGCATTAAGAAAAAGCGCGCAATGTGCATCGCAAGAAAAATATTGAGCATGTATCCTTGGCTGCGGCCATAAAAAAAGCCCCGGTTTTCACCGGGGCAAAGAGCGGATAGGTTACCCACTGCAAGTACGTTTGGGTCACGCCAGTGTTGCTCGCCATGATGGAGCAAAACAAGGAATTCAATCACGAATTGCTGGTTATCATACCGACTTTTAATATCAATAAAAATCGAATATCTCTGATTGATAATAAGGTTAAATCGAACATTGCAGATAAACTGCTGAAACCGACTACTGGCAGGTCAAAGGTGCGGCCGCTGGTGATGCAGTTAGTGAAATATTCGTTCCAGGCAGAACGGAGTTAGTCAGGCGAGCACTGAAGCCTATGCTGCGCGCTCAGAGTCTTTAGCGACCACCCGCCACATCCAGCACAATACCTGTGCTGTAAGCGGCTTGCTCCGATAGTAAAAAGGCAACCGCAGCTGCCACTTCGGCAGCGGTGCCACCACGTTGCAGCGGGATTTGGTGTTTTAGCCGTTCCACCCGGCCTGGTTCACCGCCATCGGCATGCATCCCGGTATCAATAAAACCAGGGCGCACCACATTCACCCGAATGCCACGGCCGGCCAGTTCCAGTGCCAAGCCTTTGCTCAGTGTGTCAATACCGGCTTTGGCGGCAGCATAATCAACATATTCTCCGGCCGAACCGGTTCTGGCTGCGACCGAAGAAACATTCACAATAGCAGTACCACTGCTAAACCGGCGGGCCGCCTCGCGGCAACATAAAAAACAACTTTGCAGATTGTCACTCAGCATTTGCTGAAAACGCGCCAGACTGATCTGCGCCAGCTGGCTCTGGGGCTGCAACCGGCCCGCATTGTTCACCAGATGAGTTACGGCACCAAATTGCTGTTCAGCGCAGTCAAACAAGTGACAAACCGCAGCCTCCTGACTGACATCAGCGGCCACCGCGATAGCCCGGCCACCGGCGGCGGTGATCGCCGTCACAATTGCATCAGCAGCGACCTGCTGTTGGCGGTAGTTCACCACCACGGCATAACCCTGAGATGCCAGTAATAAGGCTGTGGCAGCGCCAATACCCCGACTGGAGCCTGTCACTATCACTACTTTATCCTTGCTGCTCACGATGGCACCGCCAGCTCAGTTGCGGGTGGCAACTGCTGCTGCACCCAAGGCTGCCAGGGCTGTGGTTTATGCAGCGCAAAGCCTTGGCCAAAACCAACACCAAGTTCCTGCAGCAATTGCTTCACCTGTTCGTCCGACACAAACTCAGCGATGGTATGTTTACCTAAGCTGATGGCAATTTCGGCGATGGCTTTGACCATGGCGTAATCGGTAGCATCGACCGCCATATTGCGGACAAAAGAACCATCGATTTTGACGAAATCGACCGGCATATTTTTCAGGTAGGTAAAAGAGGACATACCGGCACCAAAATCGTCCAGCGAAAAACGACAGCCAATCTGCCGCAGGGTCTGAATAAAACGATCGGCGCTGGCCATATTGGTCACTGCCGCCGTCTCGGTAATCTCAAAACAGACTTTGGCCGGTGGCACCGCACTACGGGCAAACCGCTGCAGGATATGTTGCAGTAAATTATCATCCCCCAGCGACAAGCCAGACAAATTAATCGCGACTTTTTCCAGTTGCGCCACATGGTGCGGTTGCTGCTCCAGTACATCCAGCACATGATTAAACACCCAACGGTCAATCGCCTGCATCAGACCAAACCGCTCTGCCAGCGGAATAAATACCGCCGGACTTAACATCTGCCCGTGCGCATCACTGAGTCGCAGCAGGATTTCATAATGATGGCCCTGGCCCTGGCCCTGCAGCGGCACTATCGCTTGGAAGTACAGCTCAAACTGATTTAAATCAATCGCCTGCTGTATCTTGCTGACCAGATTCAACTCGTTTTGCCGATGGTTCAGCTCAGCAGCATCGGTGTCGACCACCTGATAACGGTTACGCCCTGCAGTACGGGCAAAATAACAGGCGCTATCGGCCGCTTTCAGAATTTCTACCGTGTTTTGGGTCTGACCACGCAGTTGCAGCACACCAATACTGGCACCTATGGTAAAGACTTTATTCTCCCAGCTAAAACGAAACGCCTGAATACGTTCAAATAATAGCTGCAGGCGTTGCTCGGCCTGGGCCAGATTCACTCCGGTATAAATCAGGCAAAACTCGTCGCCACCCAACCTCGCCAGCATATCGCCAGGCGCCAAATCGGTGGCAAGAATGTTGGCGGCGCTGCGCAGCAGCTCGTCACCGGCCAAATGACCACAAGAGTCGTTGACCAGCTTAAACTGGTCCATATCGATATAACAAAGGATGGCCGGCACCGCATCCGATAACAATTGTTTCAGGCGGATATCAAAAGCATAACGATTGAGCAGACCTGTCAGTTGGTCATGATCGGCCTGAAAGCGGATTTTTTGCTGCAGCGCCAGCTCAGCAGTCACATCGCGGCCTATGCCTTCAATCGCCAGCACTTGCCCTTGTCCATCCAGCATGGGCCGCTCGCGGTATTCAATCACTTTGGCTTGCTGCGTTGCATCCAGATACTCAATCATATAAGGCGCCGGCGTGTGGCCTTGTTGCAACAACAACCGAATCTGCGCCATATTGGCCGGCTCCTGCCGCACATAACGCTGATGATGCTGACAAAAATCTGCCGGCGGATAACCCAGGATCTGTTGCACGCTATTGGAGATAAAATCGATTTGCCCCGCCGCCGTCATCCGGTAAATAAAATGCCCATCGATACCTTCAATTAAACGCCGGTATTTTTCTTCATTGATTTTCAGCAGTTGCTCTTCTGTTTTACGCACTGTGATATCACGTAAGGTCACCGCCAGCCCTTCACCAGCCCGCACCACTTGCACCCGTAACCAGTGGGCAAATAACAACGGCGAATCAAGCGCAACCACAGCTTCAAACGGCTGACCACTCTGGAACACTTGTTGGCAGGCTGACCAGAAAGCATCACTGCCCAGCGCCTGACACTGTTGCTTTAAACTCAATTGCAACAAATGCTGCCCTGCCGGTTGTAGTAACAACGGCACTCTGGCATTGGTATGTTTTAATTTAAAATCAGCGGTCGCACCGCCCTGCGGGCTGTATAAGGCGATCGCATCCAGCGAGGCATTGGCGGCAGCCAGATACATTTGCTGATGGGCGGATAACTGTTGCTCGCGGCGTAAATGACGGTAGAGCAATAAACTCATCATCAGCGCTGAGCTTACCCCGATCAGCAGCACCAACAAGGCGCTATGTAAGCCCTGCTGCCGGGACTGGATCACAAATAACCAATCGCGGCCGGCAAAACTCAAATGTTGCTCGACCACGGGCGCGGCTAAATCCAGCTCGCCATGTTTAAACAATAATCTTTGTTGGTCCAGCAGATAAAAACTCAGGTTATCACTGACCAGTTCCCCCACCAGCACCAGTAAAATTTCATCCAGATCGAAACTGGCGGCAACCACGCCTTTAGCCGGATTGCGATCATCAATCACTTTGGCGATCACCGCATATTGATGATTATCCTGCAAATAAAATCCGGTGCTGAACTGCATTTTACCGACAGGCACTGCCGTCAGGCCCATTGCGGTCAGCGACTGCCCCAGCCAGCGCTGTCGATTGGTTTTATCGATACTCCACTGGATGCGCAATTGTGGATCGGCCAGCGCTATATCTTTAAAACCAGGCAACACCTTCGCCAGCGTATTGGCGCGGACGTTAAACCAGTCAACCGGGTTGGCATGGTAGACAGGCCAACTGGCTAACAAGTCATCAATAGCACGTAAGCGGTCGGCAGAAAATACTTCGAGGTTGTTGCTGATTTGATGGGCGATAATCGAGGCTTTGCTGCTATTTGATCTGTGTTCAATCAATTGGATATAAGAGGCAAGACCAGCGCTGAATAAAGTCAGCCCACAAAACAACAACACCGGCAGTGTGTAAATACGCCCCAACATCACCTGACATCCTTTGTAAAGTTGATAATTTATGCCGCGTAGGCGACAGATTTATGACAATTAGTCTTATCCGTCAAGACTTTCACTCTCAAAGCCGGCGCTTTCGTCAGATTTTGCCAAATAGCGCCGCAGCTGCTGAAAAAAACGCCTGAAATATAACTAAAATCGCTACCACAGCGACCGCCAGCATTGTCCCTGTGGCCGCCACCTGACCACGGCTTTAAAGGGCGGCTTGCCGGCGGAATGTCACCAACGGCGGCAATAATTGCTGCAACTGCTCCGGCTGTCGCCGGATATAATCCAGCAGCGCCTGATTTTGCACACCACAACGCAGCTCAGTCTGGCTAGTCTGGCAATCCAGCGTTTTGCCTGGCTGATACTGCGGCTGATATGACCCTTTGGCCTGCCCGGCAGTATTGGCCAGCACTAAGCGTTGCAATGGAAAGGATTGCAGTTGACCAGCGACAAAGGCCAAATCAATCCGGTCCGTCGCGGCAAGCTGAGCCTGGGCCAAAGCGTCCCAACCATCATTGCCATCGGCTAAATACTGCGTGGTGGCCAGCCGGTACTGCGCAGCGTCTTCAATGGGCGACCACTGCCCCTGCTGCAACCATTCAAGCTGGCTGAAACTGAGTTGTCCGTCCGGGCTAACCAGCGCCTGATAACGCAGTCCGGCGCCATAAGGGAATTTACCGCTATGCGCCCCTGGGGCAATAGTGGCCGCAATGGTCTGCTGCAACAGCTGTTTAAGCGTTTTACCGCTGACCGTCAGTAAGCTGACCGAGGTTTGATAAGGCAAGATTTCCAGTAACACATGCCCTTCGCGCACCGCGCCGGCCGCCAGACTGCTGCGGATACTGCCGGCAGCCACTAAGGCGATATCAGCGGCGCGGCCGGTTTGCGCCTGAATGTCAGCGCGGTTGACGTACTGTAACAGGCTATCTGCCACCAGTGGCGCCAGTTCTGAACCATGCTCTGAACTACCTTGTTCGCCAGGCTGACGCACATGGACAAAACTGCGCCCAGCGATCGCCAACACCGGGCCATACCTTTGTTCAACCGCCGGTTTGTACTCTTGATCCAGCCGTTGCCGGATATCAAAAGCTTCGGCCACAATGCGGGTGCGTGGTAAAGCCGCCACAGCATTCACCAGCTTCGGATCGCTCAGCCGCTCCGACTCGCTGCGACTGGCAGCGCGGAAGAAATCAGCACTCGCCAGCAGCGTATTCTCGCCCTGACAAAGGGTAACCCGGCCTTGTTGATCAAACTCCAGCTCCAGCTTGCCAAGCGCCTGGGCAAACTGACCGGCCTGCACCACACAAGCCGGGCTTTGCCGCGGCTGACCTGTACTCAGGCTGCGGATCTGCTCGGCATAAGGCGGTTGTACACCCAAACCCCAGGCGCTGAAATCGCCCAGCAAGCTATGCGAATGACCACCAACAATGACATCAATCCCATCCACTGCAGCGGCGATGGTTAAATCACGTTGATGGCCCAGATGGGTCAGCGCAATCACCCGCTCAATGCCATGTTGTTTCAGCTGCGCGATTAGCTGCCGGGCGCTGGCAATTTCATCCTGAAACTTAAGGGCGCCGGTCTGCGTTGATAAGTTTTTCATCTCCTGCAATGCCAACCCAAACACCGCCACTACCCTTGCCGGCTGTTGTACCTGCGCCAGCGTCACACGTTGGGCACGCTGCTGCTGATCGATTTCAAACAGCACATAAGGCTGGATCAAACCAGCCGGTAACGCCGGTTCAGCGGAGACATCCAGATTCGCCGCCAACAACGGGAATTGATTGGCACGGGCAAAACTGGCCAATTGCGCCACCCCTAAATCAAATTCATGGTTGCCAAGTGCCATCGCATCCAGTTGCAGCCGGTTGAGCATGTCGCTGTTAATAGCAGCGCCAAATTCCTCAAAATAGCCGCTGCCTTTAAAGGCATCACCACCATGTAAAAATAACAACGGCTGAGCTTGTTGTGCTGCCTGTTGCCGCCATTGTCTGGCCAGCGTCGCCACCCGGCCATGACCGCCGATATAGGTATAAAGCGGCTGCGATTGACCCGCCAGTTTGACTGTCGCCGGCTCAGCGTCAAAATGCGAGTGCGTGTCGTTGATATGCAATAAGGTCAAGGATCGCAAGGTAGCATCTGGTGCTGGTTGGGTACTGCAACTGAACTGACTGCACAGCAGCAATAATAAAGCGGCCCGCCAGCCTGGGTTCAAACGCGATGTTGGCGCAGCTGCGAAGGTGTCCGCAACCGGGTGAAGTGATGAAAACGAGTTCAGAGGCGCTGTCATGCGAGGGAGTCCGGAGTCAAAACTGCAGCATAATCCCCGCCAGCTCACGCTGCAAGCGGCTTTGCGCTGAGTTGGCCTGGAGAAAAGTTGAATATCGCCGCCTGGATCGGCAGCTGTTTTCGCCTGCTTGAATGATTCAACGCACTGTTATCGAAAAAATTCATTTAAATACGGATGGCCAGCCATCCAAACATCTGTATACTTAGCCGTAATTTCATCCGGCAAACAGTGTTGATCATGGCGTTATCTTTAAAGCAAAAAATTACCGATCCCAGCCAAGGGGTCTACCTGATTGGTACCACACCGCCAAAAGCCGGTACTGCGGCCGATAAAACTGAGCGCATCGCAAAAAAACTGCTGGCACGGCTGAATGAAGTGGAATACGACGGCCTGATTATTTATGACATTCAGGATGAAAGCAGCCGGGTGAGCAGCGAACGGCCTTTCCCATTTCAACAGACGCTGGATCCCAGAGCTTACAGTCAGATCCTGCGCCAATTGGCACGGCGCGACGTGATTACTTATAAAAGTGTGGCACAGCGTGATGCGGCGGAATTTCAGCACTGGCTTGGTGAAACTAAAACAGAGTATCAGTTGGATAATCTGGTGCTGGTCGGCAGCCCATCGTCCAATGGCACCATTAAACTCAGCCTGAGCGACGCTTATCAGCAACTGGCCAGCTCAGCACAGTGTTTTTATCTGGGCGGGGTCGCCATTGCCGAACGTCATGCGCAAAAAGGCAATGAACATCAGCGGCTGATCGAAAAAGCGCACCAGGGTTGTCAGTTTTTTATTTCGCAAGCAGTCTACAACGCCCAGGCCACTATCGATTTACTCACCAGTTATGCCCGCAGTTGCAAACAACAAGGTCTGACGCCACAACGCATCATTCTGACTTTTACCCCCTGTGGCGGTGAACAAACGCTGGATTTTATGCAATGGCTTGGCATTTCAGTGCCAGAGGCCAGTCGTTATCGCATTCTGGATGCCGCGCATCCGCTGCATGAGTCGATTAAAATCTGCCGTGACAACCTACAACAAATTTTAATGCATTGCGCCAATTTAGACTTACCACTGGGACTGAACGTCGAGAGTCTGACCAACCGCAAAGAAGAAATTGATGCTTCAGTCCGGTTATTCCGTTTATTAAAAGCGACGATGGAGCTGCATCTGGCGGAAAAACAAGTCGCTTAGCGCCCTTGTGTTCAGCGCAGCAGCTGGCACAACCAGCCACAGCGTCCAGTACCGGACTGGCGTGACGCCATGCGTGAAAGCCGGCCGGAAAGATTTATCGTTTTGCTCAACAAAAGCACTATCATGTCAGCGTTGAAAATGCGATAATACGAACTATTATCATATAGTTTTATATCAGCATTGGCTCAGCCATAGCTGCGGAATGCATGTGGACAGATTTGCCCGCCACCATATTGTGATTTTGTGCATCGTGATTGCCGTCCACCTGACAGGTCTGGCCGTCGCGATGGCCGTCAGCACAACACCAGTTGCTGAAACCATCACACCACCTCCGATGATGGCGGTCCTGATCAGCACGCCCAAAGCAGAGCCTGCGCCACAGCCGGTGAAGATTAAATCGGTTGAACCGGTCAAACCTGTCGCGAAAGTGCGGCCTAAACCGGTGGCCAAACCCAAGCCATTACCCAAAGCAGCACCATCAGAACGGGCCGTGCAGGCACCGCCAGAGCCGCCACCGGTCAAAACCGTGGCGAAAACACCAGCGCCTACCGCCAGTAAACCGGTCAAAGCCCAGCCGGCCCCAGTGCAACCGCCTTCGGCACAAGCGAAGGGGTTACAAAACCGGGCGCCGGTTTATCCGCAGATGTCACGCAAGAAAAAAGAACAAGGCATTGTCTGGTTACTGTTGGAAGTTAAAGCCGATGGCACTGTGGGTGATATCAGCATCAAACAAAGCAGCGGTTTTAGCCGGCTGGATCAGGCAGCCCGCCAGGCGGTAAAAAAGTGGCAGTTTGAGCCTGCCAGGCAAAACGGTAAAGCCATTGATTTCTGGTATGAAATGCCAGTGAATTTTTCTCTGAATCCATAACTCTTTTGACTGAGGTCCAGCATGATTGAACAAAACCCTTATGGCATTGCCGCGTTGTGGGCACAAGGTGATGGCGTGATTAAAGGCGTCGCCCTGGTCTTGCTGATCATGTCCGTCGCCTCCTGGTGTGTGATCCTGATCCGCGCCCGCCATTTATGGCAACTGCAAAAAGTCGCCCACGCCAGCCGTGATTTCTGGCATGCGCAAAGTTTTGCCCAGGGTCTGCAGATTTTATCTGCTGCCAATGCCCAGCACAGCAGCAGAGCCAATCCATTCCGCTTTCTGGCCGATGAAGGGCAGGCGGCACTGGATCACCACAGCACCCACCAGGACGATTTACATGGCCATCTGCCGCTTTCCGACTGGCTGACGTCGACCTTAAAAGGCGCGATTGAAGAAAGTGCCGAACAAATGCAAAAAGGCTTGGCCGTACTGGCTTCTGTCGGTTCCACCGCGCCTTTTGTTGGTTTATTTGGCACCGTCTGGGGTATTTACCATGCATTGGTCGGCATTGGCGCCAGCGGCCAGGCCAGTATTGATAAAGTGGCAGGCCCGGTCGGTGAAGCGTTAATTATGACGGCTTTTGGTCTGGCGGTCGCCATCCCGGCTGTACTGGCTTATAACGCGCTCAACCGCGGCAATAAAGGCATCATCAGTAAATTAAACCGCTTTGCCTTCCAGCTGCATGCTTATTTCCTGACGGGCGCGGCGCCAAAATCTGCCCAGCAACGGGCAGCTGCCGCACAGGTCACTGCAATCCGTAAAGGAGTCTGAGATGGCGTTTGGCGGCGATTTTGAGTCTCAGGATGAAGTGATGAGCGAAATCAACATGACACCGCTGGTGGATGTCATGTTGGTATTACTGATTATTTTTATTATTACCGTGCCGGTGCTGACCCATAGCGTCAATGTCGATTTGCCCCGTGCCAGTAATGTGCCAAATGAAATCAAACCCAGCACAGTGCAACTGGCGGTGAATGCGCAAGGCGAAGTGTTCTGGAATGAACGCAAAGTCAGTCCGCAGCAGCTGGCTGCCGAGCTGAAAACGGCAGCGGCGGCACAACCGCAGCCGGAAATTCATCTGCGCGGTGATCGCACTGTGGCTTATGAACATGTGGTCAAAACCATGGCTGCAGTACAAAGCGCTGGCATTCTGAAACTGGGCTTTGTCACTGAACCTGCACCATAACGGCGGGCACGCGACATAGCCTGTTACAGATTTTTGCTGTCAGCATGGCCAAATTGCGATAATCTCATCACTTCATTGAGTGAATTGTCGGGGTGTATCATGGCAGAACAAGGTTCAGGCGGGAATGTCATTGCTGCCTTATGTAATATTCCGTTTCCGGGGCTGGGGCAGCTGGTGCAGGGTCGGTTACTGGCCGCTATCCTGTTTTTTGTCACTTGCGCTGTTGGTTATTTTCTGTGGTTTTTGATAGTCCCGGCGATCCTGGCCGGATTAGTGCATTTGTGGTCCATTCTGGATGCCGCCACTTACCGCAGCCGTTCTTATTAAGTTTGCCCACGCCAGTGGGGTCAGTCCGACCCCGCCCGGCGCCAGGTTATACTTTTTTCACAAACTCTGATTTCAGTTTCATCGCACCAAAACCATCAATCTTACAGTCGATATCGTGATCGCCTTCCACCAGGCGAATGCTTTTGACTTTAGTGCCAATTTTTACCACCAGCGATGACCCCTTCACTTTTAAGTCTTTAATCACAGTGACGGTATCGCCATCCTGCAATGGATTGCCGGCCGCATCGCGGATGACTTTGGCACTGTCAGCGGTTTCAGCCGCAGCACCCGGCTGCCATTCATGGCCGCATTCAGGGCAAACCAGCTGGATACCGTCTTCGTAAGCGAAAGCGGAATTACATTGTGGACAAGGTGGTAATTGTGACATTGGAACTATCCTCAACAGGGGTAAAGATGCACTTACCCATAAAAAAAGTGTGGCATTATAGCCGCTGTCAGCGAAACTGGCTGCAATTTCTCGGTTGATCTGGCAGGATCAGCTTTTTTCAGGAGTATTCCATGCTTGAAATCAGCCCAGGTATCCGGCTTGATGCCGCTGAACTTGACTGGCAAGCCATTCGTGCCAGCGGTCCTGGCGGCCAGCATGTCAATAAAACCTCCACCGCAGTGCAGCTGATCTTTGATATCCGTGCTTCTTCGTTGCCGGAGTTTTACAAAACCGCGTTATTGGCGCGTGCCGATCATCGGATTACCGCCTCCGGTAAAATTATTATCAAAAGCCAGCAAAGCCGCAGCCAGGAAATGAATCGCTCGGCAGCACTGACCCAACTGATCCAGCTGATCCAAAGTGCCGGTCAGGTGCAGAAAAAGCGTCACGCCACTAAACCCACCTATGGCAGCCAACAACGCCGGCTCGATAGCAAAAAACAACGTGGCGGCACTAAATCCCTGCGCCAGCAAAAAATTTCCGCCGACTAATCTCATCCGCCGCGGTAGTTATCACCTCTTAATCACTTTCAGTTATAACCTTGCTACTAAAAAGTATTTAAAGTTATTAATAGCCTCTGTTGTAATGCGCATCAGGCATATAGATGTCTAGATGAGGTAACAATGACAATGCAATCCTGGCAAATCTGGCTGCAGCAGTGGCTGACTCAGCTGGAACAGCGCATGGCAACCGCAGAGCTTGGCGCCATCGCCAGTGCTGAGCAGGCCCTTGTTAGCTTGGCTAGAGCAGCAGACAGTCACCGATGAATGATGACGGCATATCGCGACTAACCGCGGTCCCGCCACGAGGTAAGCATGAGTATTCAGGTCGAACAGGTTCGGAAAAATTTTGGTGATTTTGTCGCCGTGGATAATGTCAGTTTATCTATTCAGAGCGGCGAGTTAACCGCCCTGCTCGGCCCATCTGGTTCAGGTAAAACCACGTTATTACGCTTGATTGCCGGGTTGGAACAAACCGATTCAGGCCGGATTATTTTTCATGGTGAAGACATCAGTCATCAGCATGTCAGTGAGCGGGGCGTCGGTTTTGTGTTCCAGCATTATGCTTTATTTAAAAACATGACCGTATTTGAAAATGTGGCCTTTGGCCTGACCGTCAAGCCACGCAAATTCAGACCATCGGCTGCCCAAATCAAGCAAAAAGTGCATCGTTTACTGGAACTGGTGCAGTTGGATTGGACCGCCGACCGTTATCCATCACAACTGTCCGGTGGTCAACGGCAGCGGATTGCGCTCGCACGGGCACTGGCCGTTGAACCCAAAGTGCTGTTGCTGGATGAACCTTTTGGCGCGCTGGACGCTAAGGTCCGGGCTGAACTGCGGCGTTGGCTGCGACGGTTACATGATGAAATTCATGTCACCAGTGTGTTTGTCACCCATGATCAGGAAGAAGCGCTGGAAGTGGCGGATCGCATCGTGGTGATGAACAAAGGCCGGATTGAACAGGACGGCACGCCGGAACAAGTCTATGACAACCCGGCCAACCCTTTTGTCTACGAATTTTTGGGCACAGTGAATTTATTCCATGCCAGAGTGCGGCATGGCGATACGCTGGTGAACACCAATAGCAGTGACCAGCCGGCCAGTCAGGCCGAAGTCGAGTTACCGGGTTTCGCCTACGTCCGGCCGCATGAAATTGAAGTGGTGTTACAGGCTGAAGCCGACACTATTGCTGCCCGCCTGGAGCTGATCACTGTGGTCGGTCCGGTAGTCAGACTGGAACTGCAGGCGGATGGCGCCGAGCGCGTGGTCCATGTCGAATTGAATAAAGAACAGTTTAAAAAACTGGGACTGTCCGTCGGGCAACAAGTATTTCTGAAACCACGTTACAGCCGGGTATTTTTAGGCGAAGGCATTTAATTCCGGCCACAACGTCTCCAGATCTGCCAGGCTGCCAGCGCTGGCCCATCAAGTGCCAAGCCGTTGCCTGCATCTTCAGGCATGAAAAGGAACCAGCAGCACCCTGATCCCTGTCCCGGTCCACTCGCCGGGAACAGGATTTGTTCCATGCACTATGCCAGCCGCTTGCTGCACTGCAACTCTAAACTGCTGCCCAACCGCTATGTTGGCCACAGCCGGGTTAGCAACGCCTGTCGGCGCTGGCGAGCTATGAGAAATTTGCAATGTCTGATGTATTAAAACATTTAAACTGGCGTTATGCCGCGAAAAAAATGGATGCCACTAAAGCTGTCCCTACCGAAGTGGTAGACACTATCCTGGAATCGATCCGTCTGAGCGCCAGCTCCAGTGGCTTACAGCCTTATGAAGTGTTAGTGGTCACCAATGCTGAGCTGAAAGCACAAATCAAACCCCATGCCTGGAATCAGGATCAGGTGACCGATTGTTCTCACTTGCTGGTGTTCGCGGCCTGGGACAATTACACCGCCGAGCGGATCAACCAGATGTTTGATCTGGTCAACACTGTGCGTGGTTTCCGCAATGAAGGCTGGGAAAATTACCGTCAGCAACTGCTGAGCATTTACCCGCAACGGGATGCCCAGACCAATTTTGAACACGCCGCCCGTCAGGCTTACATTGGTTTAGGTTCAGCCTTAATTACCGCTGCGGAACAACAGGTTGACTGTACGCCGATGGAAGGTTTTGTGCCTGAGCAAGTGGATGAAATTTTACAGCTGCGCCAGCGTGGCCTGCGATCAGTGGTGATGTTACCGCTGGGGTATCGTGCCGCCGAGGGTGACTGGCTGGTCAATCTGGCCAAAGTCCGCCGCAGCCGCGAGCACTTTATCACTGAAGTGAAATAACACCATTCCAAGCTGAATTTGGTTCACAGCGGCCTGGTCATTCGGATGGATTCAACCCAACAAAAGCGTTGACTCCATCCTGCTGCCCGCAGCTGAGGCAAGCACAGTCAAGTGTTGGACGGCCATCTCGCGGCATGTCCAACACTTAACGTCCAATCTAGCCTTTTGCATGAGCCTAAAAAACAAGTTGCATGGGTTTAGCTGCGCCAGCATTTAGCTGCGCTATGATGATGGCAGCTGGCAACTTGCCAGTGCAGTCGCCATCACACGGGACAAAAACAAGGTTTCTTCCGACACCGGCTGGTTCAATGCCAATAACTGCCGCTGCCATTGTTGCAGCTGCTGCGGCGTTGCTGTATTCCCCTGCTGCAATAACTGCAGCCACTGCAAGCCAAGCGTCAGACTTTGACTGGCTTGCTGTGCCAATTGCCGGATGGTCCTTTGCTGCAAGGCGCCAGCGGCACTGCCCTGAAATTGCTGTAACCTGTTGGCCGCTTGCTGCCACTGGCTCAATTGGCGCTGCAACTCAGCCACTAAACTGGCGCGCTCAGCTGTTGTAACAGCCCTATCGGCACAATGCAAACTGCGCAGCTGCTGCTGTAGTCGCACTAAGGTCAGACTTTCCGCCGGTAAAGCATCCGCCAACCGCTGCAATGGCAGCCCCAACCGGTATTCATCCCGCACCGTTTTCAGATGATGCCGGCTGTAATACTGACTTTGTTCGGTCAGTTCACTCAGCAGCTTCAGATCCGAGAGCTCTGCGCTGTTGGCAGCCAGTTGCTGTAACCCTTGTTGCTGCTGTAACTGATGTTGCAAGCCGAGCCTGGCAGCATAATCATCCATCCGCTGCAAACGCTGGTACACCCAAGCTTCATCCCGCAAACTTTCCTTAGACCAGAATCGTTCCGCCACCGCATATAACCTGGGCCATAACTTCAGATCCAGCGTTGCGGCCGGGGCCAATTCGGTCCAGAGCGCCGCTTCACCGCCTTTGATCAACTGCTGTTGCCCGGCCGTTAAGGTAGGCTGGCTGGTACTGAGTTGTTGCCATAACAGCGGATCAACGGCAACTTGGCTCAGTTGCAGCGGATAAGGGGTGTTGCCAAGCCATAAGCTGGCTCGCCACTGGCTGCGCTGTGGCGAATCGGCCGGGCTTTGCTGTTCCAGCTCAAATTCACCGGGCCCAAGCCAGCTATCCAGTTGAAACTGCCAGTGCTGGCCTTGTTGCACTAAAGTGCGTGGTGCCAGCGCACCACGGCCCGGCACCCACCAGCGCAGTTGCGCGCTGTGCTGTGCGGTGCCCGGTAACAGCAACAAACTGCCTTGCACTGCTTTGTTATTGAGCCGCTGCAAACTGAAATTCAATTGGATAGCCTGTTCGCGCTCCCCCCGCAGCGGCGGCAGCGGCTGTGCCACCGTCACGGGGTCATTGCGATAATGGTAAGACGCTGGCATCGGCTGATCCAGATAATAACCAGCCGATAACAAGGTGGCATGACCGGCTCTGACACTGGCCGCCACCGCATCCTGACCTTGCCAGGATTGCACCAGCACTTCAGAGGGCAATGCAGGGTGCAGCACTTCATCCCAGCCCATCATCCGCCGATTGAGTGCCTGCAATTGCCCGGCTAACCGACGGTTAAAATCAGCATGCAGCGCCGCTGCATCCGGCAATTGCTGTTGTTGCATAAACTGCACAATGTCCGGATTGGCCAGCCAGTCATCCGGTTTCACTTCATCGCCGCCAATATGCAGATAAGGATCCGGGAAAATTTGCTGCACCTCAGTCAGCAACTTTTGGGTAAATTCGCTCACCTTCGGCGAATGGACAGCTAACAGCGGAGTAAACACACCAAAGCGCAATTCCGGCAAATAAGGCCCAGGCGCCGCCATCAGCTCGGGATAAGCCCGGCCAATGGCACTGGCATGGCCGGGTAAATCAATTTCCGGCACCACCCGGATGCCAAGCCTGGCGGCATAAGCCACCAGCTCACGCATTTGCTGCTGACTATAAAACGACGGATCGCTCCCCTCGACAATTCCATCGGGTGGTGCTGTCAGTTTGGGATAAGCCAGGCTTTCAAAACGCCAGCCTTGATCATCGGTTAAATGCCAATGCAGTACATTCAGTTTGGCCGAAGCCATGCCCTGCAACTGCCGCTGCAGATCCGGTACTGGTATAAAACGCCGCGCACTGTCCAGCAGCAAACCGCGCCAGCCAAATCTGGCTTGATCGGCAATCTGCACTGCTGGAAATTGGCACTGCGCCTGACAATCCAGTAATTGCGCCAGCGTTTCTACAGCATACAAAGCACCGGTACTGGTCGGCGCGCTCAGCCGGATCTGCTGTGGCGTCACCTGCAGCTGATAACTGTCATCATCACCGGGTTTGGGAATGCTAATCTGCCGGCTAAAACGTAGTTGCAACTGCGCAGCAGCGGCATCTTGTACCCGCCGCAGTTTGACCGGCTGACCAGCCTGAGCAGTCAGACGCTGCTGCAGATGATCCAGCAAAAACTGACTGCCGGCGGTATTGGCTTCAGTCCAGACATTCAGCTGCCAGTCCGGACTGTCAGCGCCAGCCAGCTGGACCCGGCTCAGCGAAAAAGCGCCTGGCTGCTGGCTCAAACTGGCCGGATAAGGCATCAGCGCTAATCTGTTGCTGTCGGTGGCCACCGGACTAGCACTGGCGGTAACACAAAACGCCGCCAGACTGAATGCGACAGTCCAGTGTGATAACTGTCGAAACCACGGCGACACTGGCATACGAGCCAGCAATAGATTATTTAGCATCGGATTTCGCCTCCTGACCAACAGCAGCTGCACCAGCGCCAGCATCAGCACAGCGTGCCAGCTGCAGATCGGCAAAATCCGGCATAGAGCAAGGCGCAATAATGGCACCATGCTGGCCCAGCACTGCTGCTGCCAGCCGATGCCCACAGCGGACCGCCCGCTCTATCTGCGGCGGTTGCCAGTCAGGCGCTGTGAATAAAGCCGCCAGCACAGCCGCGGCAAAAGCATCACCAGCCGCGCTGCTGTCGACCACTGTCGGCACCGCTTCTGCCGGCACTTGCCAGCACAGCGCCGCAGCCCCGGCAGCTTGCCAGCCGACCAAACAAGGACCTGCCCCCTGCTTCACCAGCACCAAAGCGCAACCAGCCGCCAGCGCCGCTTGCCGGCTTTGTTCAGCACTCTGGCCGCCCATGGCCAGCTCATCACTGTCGGTTAACAATGCCAGCTGACAATAAGGCAAAATCTGCTGTTGCCAGCGGGCGGCGTCCGCTGCTGACCACAGCTGTGGCCGGAAATTGTTGTCATACACCAGCTTGCCACCGGCAGCGACAAAACGTTGCAGACTGACCCAGAGCAGTTGCCGCTCGGCCTCGGTTAAAATCGCCAGACTGATGCCACTGAGATAACACCAGTCGAGTTGCCGCTGCTGCAGTTGCTGCTGCAATGCCGTCGGCTGCTCTCGGAAATAAGCCCGGGCCGCACTATCCGAACGTTGATAACTGAAGCTGCGTTCACCCTGTGCGTCCAGGCTGATCTGATAACGGCCCAGGGTTTTATCCGCCAGTTGCTGCACTGCGCTGATATCGATGCCTTCCGCCTGCCAGGCCTGCAACAGCTGCTGACTGGCCTGGTCCTGACCAACAGCAGTGAAATAACGCGGCGGCTGCCAGGCGGACTGTGACTTGCCAGCATCCGCCAGCAGCGGCAAGCAACGCGCCAGATAAAGTGCAGTATTGAGGGTATCGCCGCCAAAACGGGGCGCGTCAGTCCTTGCCGCCAACTGCGGCAACAGGTTTTGCTCCAGCATACATTCGCCAAACAAACCAATAATCATCCGCGCACCTCCGGTTGTAGACCGCCGGCGGCTAACTGTGGTGCTGCCTCTGGGGTGACCGTCACCGCCTGACCTTCCATCGCTGCGCGTTGCTGATTGAGTAGCGCCAGCGCCTGCGCGCGGCTGACCGTCGGCGCTTTGGTCAGCAAACTACCGACCACAGCGGCCAGTGCACTGCCAAGTACGGCCGGGATCACCGGATTGCCCCAGAAAGCCAGCCAATGGGGTTGCAACAGCAACAGCAGCGATACCAGCGGCGCCACCAGTAAAGCCGCCAGTGCACCGGTGCGATTCAGCCGCGGCCAGAACCGGCCTGTGACGCCTAACACGCACATCCCGGACATCAGCATGGCAATCATGCCGGTGATATAACTGATAATATTGTCCGCCAACAGCGCAAACAGCAGCGCCAGCGCGACCACTGCCACCAGGCCAAAACGCGATAGTTTCACCACTTGCTCCGCCGCCGGGGTGCGGCGCCAAATCAGCGCATACAGATCACGCAGCAACACCGATACCGCCGCAATGGCATCTGAACTGGCACTCGACATGGTGGCGGAAATACCAGCCAGTAACACCAGTAAACCCAGGCTCCACGGCAATAGTTCCAACGCCAGATATGGAAAAGCAAAAGCCGGATTGCTCAGCTCAGGCTGCAAAAGCCAGGCCACCGCTCCAAGCAGTGCCGGAATGCAACAAAAGCCCAGATATAACAAACCGGACCAGACAAAAGAGCGCCGCACCGTACTGACATTCAAGCCGGAATAAATCCGCTGCCGGAACGATGGCGTCGCCAGTACGCCAACCAGAATAGCGGCCGCCAGCGAAATCGATGGTATCAAGCCCGGCGCCGCAATCTGATGACTGCTGATCGATTGTTGCAGCACCTGCCAGCCACCCACGGCGTGCAGCGCAAACAGCGCCATCAGGATAAAACCGGCAAATAAAATCAGCGCCTGCACCGCGTCTGTCCACACCACAGCGGTATAACCGCCGATGATGACATAAATGGCAAAACCAAAGGCTATCAAAATCTTCGCTTCGTTCTGACTAATGCCGGTGAGCCAGGCCAGATACATACTGCCACCGAGGATATGCGCGCCCAGCCAACCAATACAGGCGATAAAAATCAGCACTGCCACCAGATTTTTCACCCAAGCGTCAGCACCGACGTAATAACTTAGCTCTTCGCTCATCGTCATAAAACGCAGTTCACGCACCGGCGCAAACCACCAGGCTAACAATAAAATGCCGAGCGCACCGCCAACTCCGTATAAAGTACCGGCCCAGCCATGCTGATAGGCATAACCGACCGCGCCCATCGATGACCCTGTGCCGACCATAGTCGCCACTGTGGTGCCTAGCGTCAGCCAGAATGGCAAACTGCGACCACCCAATAAAAAATCTTCCCCTTGTTCGGCAGCAGTTTTACTGCCGGCCGGACCTTGTTGCCGGCGGGCTGCCCACCAGCCAAGCGCAATCATGGCGGCCAGATAGACAAAAAATCCGGCCAAAAATCCTGTTTGTTCTGTCATTATTATTCCCCTGTTGCTGGATTACAGCCAGGCTGGCTACTTTGGCCAGCCTTGATCTGCCGTCGATACTGACGTCTGGCAACCCGCACTGGTCACCAGCGGCATCGGTGCGCTTAAGGCGCTTTATAACAGGTCACATCCACTTCCACTTTGCAGTCCACCACCAGATCAGCCACAGCACAGACCCGGGCCGGCGGATGAGCGCCAAAAATGTCGCGAAATACCTTATTAAATGAACTGAAATAGCGGGCATCGGTCAGGATCACTGTGACATGCACCACATGTTCCAGGCCATAACCGGCCTGCTGCATGATCTGCAAACAATTGGCGATCGCCAGCTCAGATTGCTCGATGATGCCGCCTTCCACCACTTCACCATCCCGCATCGGGGTCTGGCCCGACACATACAACCAGCCACCGGCTTCAACTGCGCTGGAAAAAGGTAAATGCTGGCCACCGGTACCGGTGCCGCCTGCGGCGCCAAATCTACGGATCATGGGTTACTCCTGAATAGGTGGACGGCATGTTTGCCGTCTTTGGGTTATGCAGCCAGGCTGCGGGTTATAATCTTGGCATCAGGTTGCGGCTGACGCTGGCATTCAGCCTGCTGCAGCCCGGCTTAAAAAACGTCCGGCCCGCGTTGCGGTCACAGCCCCCTGCTGATAGGACAACTGGCCATTGACATACACCTGACAAATACCGGCGGCTGGCCGGGTTGGTTGCAGAAAATTTGCTTCATCTTTAATCTTTTCACTGTCAAACAGCACCAAATCAGCGAAGTTTCCAACAGCGATCACACCGCGTTGTGGCAAATGGAAGTTGCGGGCTGACAAGCCGGTCATTTTGTGGATGGCCTGCGGCAAACTGAATAACTGCTGCTCACGACTGTAATGCCCGATCACCCGGGGAAAAGAGCCCCATAAGCGCGGATGTGGATGCGGATCACAGGGTAAACCGTCGGAACCAACCATGGTCGGTGGAAACTGCAGAATTTGCTGCACATCCGCTTCCGCCATGCCGTGATACACCGCACCAGCCGGCATCAGCCGCGCCGCCGCCTCAGGCAGGCTGGTTTGCCAGGCCGCGGCAATCGCCGCCAGCGTTTGGCCAGCCATCTCAGGACATGGCTCAGACCAGGTGATAAAAATGTCAAAATCAGTGGTCACCTGCTTTAAATCCAGCGTGCTGGAACTGGCAGCATAAGGATAACAATCACAACACAACGGCTGGTTCACACCACGCTGCCGGATAAAGTCCAGCACTTCGCCGGCCCGGCCCCAGTTGGCGACCCCGGCGCATTTTAAATGCGAAATCACCACCGGTACCTGCAGGGCCAGCCCGATGTCAGCGGCTTCCGCCAGCGCCGGAATAATGTCAGCAAATTCATTGCGCAAATGGCTGGTATAAATACCACCGTACTGCGCCAGGTCCTGACCTATGGCAATAATTTCCGCTGCCGGCGCCGCAAAAGCATTGTGATAGGCCAGTCCCGAACTTAACCCTAACGCACCTTGTTGCAGCGCCTGCGTCAGCAACTGCCGCATCTGACTGATTTCTGTGCTGCTGGCTGGCAGTGATAAATCTGGCAGCACGGCATTGCGCAAGGTGGTGTGACCGACCAGCGCGGCCACGTTGACACCGGGCGCCGCCAGCGCCACGGCGCGGCTATAATCCGCCAGCGTCGGATAAACAAATTCGGCCTGAGCGCCAAGTAAATTCATCGGATCCGGCGGCGGTGCCTGCAGCAAAGCCGGCGCAGCACTGATGCCGCAATTGCCGGTGATCACTGTGGTCACGCCCTGACTCAGTTTGGCCTGCATCTGTGGCTGTCGGATCACCGCCAGATCATCATGGGTATGCACATCAATAAAACCCGGCGCCAGGGTCAGGCCGCGGGCATCCACTTCGACACTGGCACTGGCATGGAGCAAAGCGCCGACTGCGGCGATGCGATCGCCGAGTAGTGCCACATCCTGAATTTTGGCGGCAGCGCCGGTGCCATCAATCACACTGGCACCGCGAAAAATCACCTCGTAGAGCGGTGCCCCTGCTGCTGTAGCCTGCGATGCGGTCGTCTTTGCCTGAATGGGTGCATTCCCTGACACTGTTAATCTCCTAGTGGCAGACGTTCCGGACCATGCCGGTGTTCGTCCAGTTCATGTTTAATCCGGCGCAGTTTCTCTCTGGATTTACGCTGGTTCAGCACGGCAATCTGACTGACCAGAATGTCAATGGCCGCCAGCATCACATAACGCGAGGAGCTTGGTTTATAAATAAAATCAGTCTCTTGCGTCAGGATCGGTAAATGCACATCGGCCAGTTTCGACAAACGGCTGTCCGGGCAAATGGCAATGACGGCACTACCATAATCTTTGGCAATCTGTACTGCAGCTTCCACTTCCGGGCTGTAACCACTCAGGGATAAACACAGCACCACATCGCCTTTATCCACACTGGCCGCCGTCATCCGCATTAACAGCGGATCCGAATAGGCATTACTTTGCACGCAAAGCCGGAACAGCCGGTGATGACATTCCTGCGCCAGCACTGAACTGCCGCCACCGACGCCGAAGATCAGCACTTTGGGGGCCTGGATCATCAGATCAGAAGCGGCATCGATCATCGGTTGGGTGATGAGGCCGGTGTTGAGCTGCAAAATCTCAGTAATGGCTTGATAAATAACAGGAATATCTTTTTTCTCCACCATAGAGTCACTGATAAAACGCTCACCGACCGCAGCCGACTGGGCAATTTTTAATTTCAGATCCCGCACATTGTCACACTGCAGCGCCCGCGCCAGCCGGGTAATACTGGCGTGGCTGACGCCGGCTTTATCCGCCAGCTCACTGATACTGGCACTGGCGGCAAAATTTAAATCGGCCAGGATCAGCCGCGCCACTTTTTGTTCGGATTGGCGTAAATGGGTGATACATTCATTGATCCGTGAAACTATATCCACTGCGATATCCTTCTGTCCGGATCCACCGCCGGGCCTACCGGCGACAGATTAAAAATAACTGGGGTATAACTGCCGGACCTGATAATCCGCATCCAACAGTGCCAGATAGCGCCATTTGTCCAATGTCAGACAAGGATGGGAACCGGCGAAACTCAGCATATCACCGACCGCGACATCCGCATCCGGTGGCAGTTGTAATAAGGCATGTTGATCCATGATTTTTTGCAGCTGCCAGGCCGGATCGGCTGGCTTCGGCGCCGCAGTGCCAGGCCGGTAATGCTGACTGACCAGTGCGAGTCCGGCATCAAAAGCAATATCCCTTTTTCCAAGGCCAACCACCGCCAAACCGGGTTCAGGCCGCGACAACACATAAGCCCAGACTTCCAGCGCATTTTGCAAAGCACCTTCGACCTGACAGGCCAGCGCACTACGCGCCAGTACCTGCTGCTGCGCTTGCTGGTAGATGCCCAAATCAAAAAATACATAACAACCAGGCCGGATCAGCGGCAGCACATTGGCCGGTAAAGTCGCGGCGGCAAAAGCGGCCGCCACCACGTCGTACCAGGCGGAACCGGCGCCGGTCAGGATGATTTGCTCCCCGGCAAACAGCTTTTGCTCAGCCAGCTGCAGCGTCAACGCGATACAGTCGTCGACAAAATGCCGCACGGCGCCAGCCAATTCCGCCACAGGTGCTTTCACCACACCTTCATAAAATTCCAGCCCGACCAGCCGGATATGCCGGCTCTGACTAATTTGTTGTGCCAGTTGCCATGCCGCCTGCTGGCCACGGACCCCACCGCGGCCGCCACTGACACCGACTTCCAGCAGTACATTTAAGGTCTGGCCACAACCGGCAAAAAACTGCTCCAATTGCTGTAACTGCGCGTGACTGTCAATCAAACAGTAAAATTCCAGGCCTTGTTGCTGTAAGCCGGCAACTTGTTGCATCGCCCGCAAGCCGACCAGCGGATTGGCCAATAATACCCGCGGCACACCAGCTGCCGCGGCAACCTGCACCTGCGCCATCGTTGCCAGCGTGATGCCCCAGGCACCATGCGCCATCTGTTGCTGAAACAAAGCCGGTAACATACCGGTTTTACCATGCGGTGCCAGTTGCACCCCGGCTTTGGCGGCAAACTGCTGCATCCAGCGTAAATTATTGCCAAGCGCGGTGGCATTGAGTACCGCCACCGGCAATTCCAGCTGCTCAGCTAATAGATTCCAGCCACCGGCCTGCCATAACGCCGCATCACCCATACCTTTGTTGCCAGCGAGCCATGGCCCGGTCGAAACTGCCGGTAAGCTGCTGCCGGCTTCGATGATGTTTGTGATCATCCATTGGTCCTATCTGGGGCACAGTGTGGCAGCCAATTGCAGCTGCCACAGGCGCCGAAAAAATAATCATTGAACTTCACTAAAATATCGTGTTAAAAGATAACCCGCAAGCAAAATAATTAAAGTTACAAAATAACATCTGCGCACACACAACAGGAACAGAAGGAATGGCAGACCGCTTTTTGCCTATGGCGGATTGCAGGCCCGGGAAGGCCAACACTTTGATAAAACTAAAAAAGCAGAGGAACAGCATGTCACATCGTCAATTCGCAGCAACAAAACAGCAGTCCGCCAGACCGCAGCGCTGGCGCCGAACCACTCTCAATCAGGCATTATGGTTATGTCTGTGCAGCAGCCCGGTAGTTATGGCACAACAAACCAGTGCCGATGCCGCCGCAGCGCCTGCACCACAAGCCGTCGAACGGCTGGAAATTCGGGGTATTGCTGCCAGTACCCGGCAGAATCTGAACAACAAAAGATTTAACGATCAGGTGGTGGATACCATCACCGCGGAAGATTTAGGCAAATTGCCGGATGTGACCATTACCGACACCCTGCAAAGAATTCCGGGCATTCAAATCCGCCGTTCCGCCGGCGAAGGCTCGACGGTCAACGTGCGCGGCATGCCGCAAGTCACCACTTTACTCAACGGTGAACAATTTCTCAGCGCCGGTTCGCTGACCACAGTACAACCCGATTTCACCGATATTCCGGCGGCGCTGATTGCCGGGATTGATGTGCTGAAATCGCCGATGGCGTCCGTGCTGGCAGGGGGTGTCTCCGGCACGCTGGATTTAAAAACCTGGCGTCCGCTGCAACTGCAGACCGGTCACACTTTTGCCGTCAATACTGAACTGACCCGTGGTTCTTTATCCGAACAGAATGACGGTAAAGCCGCTTTATTTGCCGGTTATAAATCGGACGATGAAAAACTGGCGACCGTATTCAGCTTGTCGTACGACCAAAGCAACCTGGCCAATTATTTAAACGGCACCATCCTCAATGCGATGGAAGTGGTAGGTGAGCAGGAAAAAGACAAACGCGATTTTAATAAAGACGGTGATAACAACGACAGTTATTTCACCCAACGTTATTACGGCACCATGGACCGCGGCACAGAACGGGATCGGGTTGGCGCCAATGCCTCAGTACAATATGTGCTGACTGAGCAGCTGTTATTCAGCGCTGACTTGTTTTATACCCAAATGGACGATGCCGATCGCAAACAAGGCCTGATGATCGACAGCGCCCGCGGCAATAACTGGGCTTATTCTGATCAATTTATTGACCGGGGCCCGGGTCCGCTCGGCGGCAAACTTTACACCGTTAACCAAGCTGACTTATTGGTCAGACGGGTCAGTGCTTATTCTGAAAGCCTGACCAACGAACGCGATTCCACCAACCTGAACCTGCAGCTGGATTACGACAGTCAGGGCGCGTTTAGCGGTTCCTTGCGCTATTTATACGGTGATGCCGGACGTGAACATACCGAAAACGTCGCGCACGCTTATGTCACCAGTGGTGCTCAGCATGGCTTGCTGCGTAACGTCGGCAAGGGTCCTGAGCCCGTCAACCCAAGAGGTTATGGTCCGGCTGATATTCCGGTCAGCTTCAACAGCACTGGCAAATATATGCAACTGGGCTTCCCGCAAGGTTTTGCCAGTGACGCCGCCCGCACCAATCTGGTGTCGACCTATTCAGAAAATAATTTCAGCGAAGACGCTAACCTGGATGTACTGCGATTAGATGGCAAATATCAATTTGAACTGGCGGATGTACAAAATGCCGAATTCGGTGTTCGTGCCGCCCGTCGGGATGTGACCCGGGATACTTTTATTCTGGTAGCGCCTTTTAGCACAGGCCCTTTGGCTGCCGATGTGATGTGGAAAGACTCAGGTGCTTCGCTTGGCGATACCAACGGTGATGGCGTTAACTCAGTGGCGGGTGGCGATTTAACCATTGGCAAGGCCTTTTATTTTAATGAACTGCCGGCGGGTTGGGTCAAGCCAGTGCAAGGCTTTGGCCCGGCCAGCCGCGATAGTTTTTATCTGATTGATCCCAAGGTGATGGATGATCCTTTTGCCTTTCAAAATGCCTTGTATCCGGGCAACAAAAAGCTCAGCGATCCGACCAAAAGCTATCAAATTCAACAAGATAATCAAAGCGGTTATCTGAAATTTAATCTGGAAGGTGAGTTATTTGCCCTGCCTTATGCCGCCAATCTCGGCGCTCAGTACATCCGCACTGAGCTGACCATCAACCAGAATCTGGTTGGCAATGCCAGACCTTGTGCTTTATGTACCGCCGCCACCAAAACCGGTGAAGAGACCATTAAGCGCAGCGATAACGAGCTGCTGCCGTCAGCCAATTTACGGCTGAATCTGGCCGATGACTGGGTGCTGCGGGCCGCTTATGGTAAAACCATGACCAATCTGGATTTTGCCAAACTGGCCGGTGGTGTTTCAGTCGGCCGCACCCGCGCCGGTGATGTATTGGCGAAGGAATATAATGTCAGTCCGGATCTGCTGGTCGCCGTCAGTGGCCGGCAAAATGGCAACCCCGAACTGCAACCCTGGCGCTCCAGTAATTATGATCTGGCGCTGGAGTGGTATTTTTCTGCCAGCAGTCTGGTGAGCGTGGCGCTGTTTAAAATTGATATCGAATCTTTTATTGAAAAAGGCGTGGTGATGAAAGCCCTGCCGGATATTGACGGTGTGGTGCGGCGGGAAGTGCCGGTGGATACCGAAGTTAATGGCAAAGGCGGCACCATTGATGGGGTCGAGCTGACCTATCAGCAAGCCTTTGATTTCCTGCCAGGGATCTGGAGTGGCTTCGGCTCTTCTCTCAATTACACCTATGCGCCGAGCGACAGTGCCAATTTAGATGTGCTGGGTCAGACCCTGCCCATCCAGGACAACTCCGAGCATTCCGGCAATGCCGTGCTCTGGTATGAAAAGTCCGGTCTGCAACTGCGCCTCGCAGCCAACTACCGCAGTGATCGCTTGGATTCACTGCAGGTTCCGCTCGGTAAAGGCGTGGTGCCTATCTGGACTGACTCCACTTTATACGTTGATTTTTCAGCAAGTTATGATGTCTGGCAACAAACCAGCGTTTATCTGTCGGTCAGTAACCTGACCGGCGAGTTTGAAAACAACTATGCGCAGTGGCAAGACAATCTGATTAGCCAGAATGTGTATGAAAAACGCTGGACTGTAGGCCTGCGTAGCAGGTTCTAAACCAGCTGCCAGACCCTGCCCGGCAGTCGGCACACCAGACTTGCCGGGTGGAGCTGCCCTTGTTGACGACCAGGCAGCTGCGACCGATTTTGTGTGTGTGTGTTGTTGGGGCCTTTGGGCCCCTTTTTTCTGCACGGGGTTTCAGTTGGCGCCCCCCATGTTCTATCGCACCACCCTGCGACTCCCGGCTCAGCTTGCTAAAGCGCGGCCGGCAGCAGGTCGCTTAAAAGCTTTCCCATTCGGCATCCTCTTCGGCTGGTATTTTTGCCGGCACAGGTACAGTGCTGGCTTTTTTACTGACTGGCCGCTGGACTGGCTTTTTCAGCGCCGGACGCTGTGGCGTCGCTTTGCTACCCAGTCGATTTGAATCTTTTTTAGCCACGGCACGCCCGGTGCTCTCCACCTGTTCATGCAAACTGAAAATAGCGACATGCTCATAGAGCTGCTCAGCTTGCGCCAACAAACTCTCGGAAGCCGCGGCGGCTTCTTCGACCAATGCCGCATTTTGTTGTGTCATTTCATCCATTTGTGTGACGGCTTTATTAATTTCGTCAATGCCGGTTGCCTGCTCAGAGGAGGCTGCGGCTATTTCCGCCATCAAATCATTCACCCTTTTAATCGACACCACAATGTCTTTCATAGTGGAGCCTGAGCGATCGACCAGTTCATTGCCATTGCGGATTTTATTCACCGAATCAGAAATCAACCCTTTAATATCTTTAGCGGCATTAGCAGAGCGCTGTGCCAGGGTGCGAACTTCCGAAGCGACCACCGCAAAACCACGCCCTTGCTCGCCGGCCCTCGCCGCCTCCACCGCAGCATTCAATGCCAGAATATTGGTCTGAAAAGCAATCCCATCAATCACGCCGATAATATCGGAGATTTTTTGTGCCGATTCGTTAATGGAGGCCATAGTCGTCACCACTTGTTCAATCAACTGACCGCCACTGACCGCAATTTCACTGGCTTTACCTGCCAACACATTCGCTTGTCTTGAATTATCGGAATTTTGTTTCACGGTACTGGTCAGTTCTTCCATGCTGGAGGCGGTTTCTTCCAGATTGGAAGCCTGCTGCTCAGTGCGGCTCGACAAATCGATATTACCTGCTGAAATTTCAGTCGCAGCCAGTTTGATAGTGCTGGCCGCCTCATTGATATCGGTAATGATTTGACGCAAGCTGCTGATAAAGTCACTCATCAACTGACCAAGCTCAGCAAATTCACCTGCAAACGGCTGCTCAATATCGACACTCAGATTGCCCTGCGATAACAGCGTCATCACTCTTTTGATCTCATTGACCACCACTTTCCGGTTGGTAATATTGACGGCGTATTTCACCACTTTAAATGGCTTGCCCTCGGCATCCAGGATCGGGTTGTAGCTGCCCTGGATCCAAACCTCCTTGCCACCTTTACCAAAGCGTTTATATTCATCGACAAAAAACTCACCGGAGCGCAATCGCTGCCAGAAATTCTGATACTCAGCACTACGCTTAAATTGCTCGTCGACAAACATGCTGTGATGACGCCCTTTGATCTCATCCAGCTGATAACCCAGGGTCTGCAGGAAGTTCTGATTAGCGGTCAAGATGCTACCGTCCAGGGTAAATTCGATCACGGCCTGGGTCAGATTGATGGCATTCATCTGGCCCATCCGATCCACCCGTTCCAGCTTGGCACTGGTAATATCTTGTACCATACCCGCAGCACCAACGAGCTTGCCATCTGCGGCCAGCAACGGATAGAGATTGACTGCTAACCACAGCTCAGGCTGTAACGTCGCAGCGACCAGCAATTCAGCCGAGGCCGGTTGGCCTTTTTTAATCTCACTTTGTAACTTCTTGGCTATGCTTTGCTGCTCAGGCTGCTGGCTCCACAACGAAGTAAAATCTTTGCCGGTTAACTCATCCGCGGCCGCTCCGATACATTGCAAAAATGCTGGGGTTAAATGCCGGATTTTGCCCGCCGGGTCACAGCTAAATAACAGCAAATGCCCGCTCACCTGCTGCAATAACAACTGAAAATCATCCTGCACCGGCACAGGTTGTAACTGGACAAACTTGAAGGAGACGGCGCTATCTTCTGCGACTATGGTGCGAAAAGCACAGCGCCATTGCTGCCCGCCAAGAAGCAGCATCACTTCTGAATCTGCCGCTGCTTGCCAGGCATCAGCGCGGACGCCGAGTCCCTGAAAAAAACGTAATGCCGGATAACCGACCAGCTGATCGACGTTAAAATCAGGCAGAAATTTTTCGATGTCCGGCCTCAGCTCGCGTAATGCCTGCAAACAGGCGGTATTGGCATACAGGATGCTCTGCTGGCTGTCGATCAACAGAGTCGCTGTGGTCAGTGATGCCGCGATCTGCTGGTACTGCTGCTGTAATTTGGAATGACCCGAGAATACTGCCCTCACCTGTGCCAAGATGCCCATATTCTAACCTCCCTGATGCGGGCCAACCGGCATCCACCAGTCTCCGCTAAATTAATTAAAACTAATGTAATGACGTTGAGTTGGTCTTGTTAACAGGTCGTCGCAATGTTCAGATTGATGAAAAGCAACTGACAATCATTATTATTGCCAGCATTTATGTTTAGCAGATGTTTTGTGTTGACCCAAATTTAACCGCATTTTTTTTCGCCAGCTATCCATGCTCAGACCTTGACTGCCTGGCAGCAACAGTGCATACAGCGCAGCCCTAACTAGCTTGACTGTGGTGAGTTTTTTTATCCGAAACAATTGGAGCTATGTGCTCATGCATCCTTTGATAAGGTTGCTGGCTGGATGCTTTGCTGCTCTGTTGCCGCCAGCTCGGCCATCCTTTCCAGCGACATCAGATGCGGGCCTGCCCCTTGGGCCGACAGCTGATCACCCGGATTACGCAGCGGACAGCCATCCAGCGATAAACAACCACAACCGATACAACGGCTGAGTTGATCGCGCAACTGCATTAATTCCGTGATGCGTTGATCCAACGACTGCCGCCATTGCTGCGATAACGCTTGCCAATCCTGCATACTGGCATTGCTACCAGCTGGCAGCGCCGCTAAGGCCTGGGCAATTTGCTCCAGCGGAATACCAGTGCGCTGCGCCACTTTAATAATGCCGACCCGACGCAACACATCGCGCGAATAACGGCGCTGATTGCCACTATTGCGCTGACTCTGGATCAAGCCTTTGCTTTCATAAAAATGCAGCGCCGACACGGCAACCCCACTGCGTTTGGCCACTTCCCCCACACTGAGCCAGGCTTTGAGCGATTTTTCCGTTGTCATGGTTATTTCCTGCTTGACCTGAAGTTAACCTGAGGTTTTAGCATGGCGGCAGATTTTTGTCACCCCGGTTTCAACCCCACTCAGGACACGACTTATGCACAAGCACCAAGCCATCAGCAATAGTTTTAACCACGCCGCCGCGGTACTGACCTTTCATACTCCGCTGCGCAACTCTGCAACACACTTCGCTTACGACGGCCAACCTGCCGCCAGTGCCTGGCTACAGCAACTGAATCTGGCTTGTCAGCAACGCGATTGGCCGTTACTGGCAACCCAATTAAGTCCACAAGTGCGGCAAGTGAATCTGTTTGGCCAGGCCCAACAGGGGATCCCGGCCCTGCTGCAATCTTTACAACAGCTGCTGGCGGAAAACCCCGGTCTGCAATTGCATTATCAGTTACAGCACGTCCAGCCGCTTGGCAGCTCAGTGCTGGTACTGCAGGTGCAACAACACTGGCTGCAACCGGATCAGCCCGCCAGCAGTTGCCTGTTATTGCTGGTGCTGCAGCAGGTACAACAGCAATGGTTATTGGCCGCCTGTAATGCGCTTTAGGATAAAGATCATAAAAACAATGGCCTGAAGTGGGAATCTGAGTGGGTGCAATTGCAAAAAAATGTGCGGTCTCTTTGGCGGAGCCAAACTTTGCTGACTAAGCTCAACAGCATGATTCATCATGGAAGCAGCAGATGTTTGGATTTAGTAACAAAGTCGGCCCGGCCGCCATTTTAACCGCAATTTACCAACATCAGGCGGTGATTGAATTTGAACCCGATGGCACTATCGTTAGCGCCAATGACAAGTTTTTGCAACTGATGGGCTATCAGCTCAGCGAGATCCAGGGCCAGTCACACCGGATCTTTCTGGATGCCAGTCAGGCAGCCGGCACTGAGTACCAGCAGTTTTGGCAGCAACTACGCCAGGGCAAAGTGCAGATTGCTGAATTTAAACGATATGGCAAAAACGGCAAAGAAGTCTGGATCCAAGCCAGTTATACCCCGGTGTTACAACGGCAAAAAGTGGTCAGGGTGATTAAATTTGCCAGTGATATCAGCGCTGAGGTGCTGGCCAGAGCCGACCAACAATCGCAACTGGCGGCGATTCAGCGCACCGAAGCCGTGATTGAATTCAGCGTCGAGGGTCAGATTGAACAGGCCAATGGCAATTTTCTGCAATTAACCGGTTATCAGCTGAGCGAGATCCAGGGCAAACACCACCGTATTTTTGTCGACCCGGACGAAGCCAATACTGAGGCTTATCAGCACTTCTGGCAACAATTACGTCAGGGCCAGCCACAAACCGCTGATTTTCGCCGTTATGGCAAACAGGGTCGGATGATTTGGATCCATGCCACCTACAACCCTATTATCACGCCGGATGGCAAAGTGGTCAAAATTGTCAAATATGCATCTGATATCACGGCGCAGATGCAGCAAAAACAACAATTTGAGTTGCTGTCGCTGGTCGCCAATGAAACCGATAATGCAGTGATTATTTCCAACCCGAACCGCGAGATTTTATACGTCAACCGTGGTTTTGAACAAATGACCGGTTACAGCGCCAGCCAGATGCTGGGGCATAAAGCCATTGAAGTGCTGGTCGGCACCAAAACTGACCCTGGCACCCGCCAGCGGATTGAACAGGAACTGGCAGCCCCGCGCGCTTTTTATGATGAGATTGAATTACACCGCAAGGATGGCTCTTCGTTCTGGATTTCCGTTACCAGCAATCCGACCAAAAATCAGCAACAGCAGCACAACGGTTATATCTCAATCCTGGCCGACATCACCAGGGTCAAACTAAGCGCGCTGGAAAATAAAATCCGCTTTGATGCCATCAGCCATTCGAATCTGCTGCTGGAATGGGATGCACAAGGCAAACTGACCGGGTTGAATGATTATCCGGAGCGGGTGTATGACATCAATAACAGTCAATTCAGCCAGGCTTGCCAAAGCTGGCAGCAGTATCTGACGCCTGAGCAACAACAACAAGTGCTGGCCGGCCAGTATGTAGCGCAACCCATCAGTCTGGAGTTCGGCCAACGCACCGTCGGCATCGCAGCGACGTTCTGCGCTGTGTTCAAACCTGATGATTCTTTAGCCAAAGTTATCGCTTATGGCAGCGATATCTCAGCGCGGATGCAAACGCTGGCCGAATTGCGTCACAGCGAACAATTGATGCAGGAGTTGCAGGCCTCTGGCCAGAATATCCTCAGATGGTCTCCAGTATCCATGCTATTGCCGAACAAACCAATTTACTGGCACTGAATGCCGCCATTGAAGCGGCCCGCGCCGGTGACTCCGGCCGTGGTTTTGCCGTGGTGGCCGATGAAGTGCGCAATCTGGCCAGTAAAGCGGCCGCTTCAGCGGGCGAAATCAGCACTGTGGTGAATACCAATCAGCAGTTATTGCAACGGCTGGCGGAGATTATGCTGCGGCTCAATCAACAAAGCTGATCCAGCCGGCTTTATCGGGCGTAGCAAAATCTGTCGGTACTTGATTGCTATTGTGCTGCGCCCAATCACTGAAGGCTATCACTAAAACATT
>Ga0209599_10000201_pt1 | contig 42263 bp, 38 predicted proteins | sample Shrwel_input2_FT_FD_187534 | JGI IMG/M metagenome (GOLD analysis project Ga0209599, IMG submission 187534) | Subsurface microbial communities from deep shales in Ohio, USA - Utica-3 well 1 S input2 FT (SPAdes) (version 2) ...
GTGCGGGGCCGGCGTCGCGAGCATCTCCTTGATGATCGCGGGCAGCCAGAAGGTGACGGCATAGATCGTGAGCTGGATCGCGAAATAAATCCCGCAGAAGCCGAGCACCTTGGGCGACGTGAGCAAGGTCAACTTGTCGACGGAACCGGGGCGCGTCGCGCTCGCGCGTTCTGCGGACAGCGTCTGGTCGAGCGCTTCGCGTTCGGAGGAGGACAGCCAGCGGGCTTGGCTGATGTCGGATTCCAGCAAGAGCCAGAGCACGCCTGCCATCAGGACGGAGAACGCGCCTTCCAAGACGATCATCCACTGCCAGGGCTGCAGACCAGGGATGCTGAGTTGCAGCAGGAAGGCGGAGAGCGGGCCGGAGATGATCGTCGCGATCGCGGAACCGCTCAGGAAGATGGCCATCGCCTTGCCGCGGTCGGCGGCCGGCAGCCAGCGGGTGAAGTAATAGACGACTCCGGGGAAGAAGCCGGCTTCCGCGGCGCCGAGCGCGAAACGCAGTGCGTAGAATTCATACTCATTGCGCACGAACGCCAGCGCCGTGGCCAGTAGGCCCCAGGTCACGGCGATGATCGTCAGCCAGCGGCGGGCGCCGAGGCGCTCGAGCGCAAGGTTGGCCGGGACTTCCAGCAGGGCGTAGCCCCAGAAGAAGAGTCCGGCGCCGAAGCCGTAGGCGAGGTCGCCGATGCCGAGCTCGGCGCCGAGCTGCTCCTTGATGAAGCTGATGTTCACCCGGTCGATGTAGTTCACGATGAACATCACGACGAAGAGCGGGAGGACCCGCCATTTGACCTTGGAGACCGCGGACTGGAGCTCGAGCTCGCGCATCCGGGCTTACTTGACGCCGGCTTTGGCGATCAGGGCGGCGAGCTGCTCGACCTCGGCGGGCTTGAGCTCCGTCAGCGGGGCGCGGACGGGTCCGGCGCCATGGCCGACGATGGTCGCGCCGGCCTTGATGATGCTCACGGCGTAGCCGGCGCTCTTGTTGCGGATCTCGAGGTAGGGCAGGAAGAAGGTGTCGAGCAGGCGGTTCTGCGTCGCATGGTCTTCCTTCGCGACGGCGTGGTAGAAGTCCATCGCGGTCTGCGGGATGAAGTTGAACACCGCGGACGAGTAGACCGGCACGCCCATGGCCTTGTAGGCCGCGGCGTAGACTTCGGCGGTCGGCAGGCCGCCGAGGTAGCTGAAGCGGTCGCCCATGCGGCGGCGGACGGATACCATGAGCTCGATGTCCCCGAAGCCGTCCTTGTAGCCGATGAGGTTAGGGTTGTTCGCGGCGAGCTTCTCGAGGTGGTGCGGTTGCAGGCGGCAGACGTTGCGGTTATACACCACGACGCCGATCTTGACGGACTTGCAGACCTGGTCGACGTGCTCGGCGACGCCGTCTTGGTTGGACTCGGTCAGGTAATGCGGCAGGAGGAGGATGCCCTTGGCGCCGAGGCGTTCGGCTTCCTGCGCATATTGGATGGCCACGCGCGTCGGGCCGCCCGCGCCGGCGAGGATCGGGACGAGTCCGTCGCAGGTATCGACCGCGGTCTTGATGACGGCGGAGTATTCCTTGGGTTCGAGGGAGAAGAACTCACCCGTGCCGCCCGCGGCGAAGAGCGCGGTGGCGCCGTAGGGCGCGAGCCACTGCAATCGCTTGGCGTAGCTTGCGGCGTCGAAGTCGCCGTTGGCCTGGAAGTCGGTGATCGGGAAGGAGAGCAGTCCGGAGGAGAGGACCTTCTGGAGTTCGAGGGGGGTCATGTGAAATTAGGGCTAGGGACAGGGCTAGGGACAGGGCTAGGGGCAGGATTAGAGCGCAGAATTCGAGCGGCTGCCGTTGACGAGGCGGGAGAGGCCGAGGGGATTGGCATTCTGCAGTTCGGCGGGCAGGGCGGCGTCCGGATAATTCTGGAAGCAGACCAGACGCGTGAAGCGGTAGATGGCGTTGGAACCCACGGAGGTAGTGCGGCCGTCCGAGAGCGACGGGTAGGGGCCGCCATGCACGATGGCGTGAGAGACTTCGACGCCGGTGGGGAAGCCGTTGATGACGACGCGGCCGGCGACGGCTTCGAGGCGGGCGATGAGCGCGGCGTGCTGGCCGAGTTCGGCGTCGGTGCCGTGGATGGTCGCGGTGAGGTTGCCGTGCAGGGCGCCGAGGACGGCGTCGACTTCGCGTTGGTCGGCGCACCAGATGACGAGCGAGCTCGGGCCGAAGATTTCTTCCTGGAGGGAGGCGTCGGCGACGAAGGCCTTGGCTTCGGTCGCGAAGAGAGTGGCGACGGCGCGGTTGGGCTGGCCGCTGGACTTACCTTGGGCGATCACCTTGACGCCGCTCTGGGCGGTGCGGGCGGTCAGGCCTTTCTGGTAGGCCTGATGGATGCCGGCGGTGAGCATGACGCCATCGGCGCATTCCGTGAAGAGCGCAGAGAGCTTAGTGACGAAGGCTTCGGCTGCGGCGGAGCGGGTCAGGACGATCAGGCCGGGCTGGGTACAGAACTGACCGACGCCCAGCGTGCAGGAACCGACCAGGCCGGTGGCGATGGCTTCGCCGCGGGCGGCGAGGGCGCCTTCGAGCAGGACGACAGGGTTGACGCTGCTCATCTCGGCGTAGACCGGGATAGGAGTAGAGCGAGCGGCAGCGGTGTCCATCAGGGCGCGACCGCCGACGCGGGAGCCGGTGAAGCCGATCGCGCGGAGGGCCGGGTGCTTGGCGACCTGCTGACCGATGACGCGGCCTTCGCCCATCAGGAGAGAGAACGTGCCTTCGGGGAGACCGGCGGCCTTGACGGCTTCGACGATGAGGCCGCCCATGATCTCGGCGGTGCCGACGTGCGCGTGGTGCGCCATCACGATGACGGGGCAACCCGCGGCGAAGGCCGAGGCGGTGTCGCCGCCGGCGACGGAGTAGGCGAAGGGGAAGTTGCTCGCGCAGAAGACGGCGACGGGTCCGACGGGACGGAGGAGCGAGCGGTGGTCAGGCTTAGGCAGGGGCTTGCGGTCCGCGTTGGCGGTCTCGATGCGGGCGTCGATCCAGTCGCCTTTCTCCACGAGGTCGGCGAAGAGACGGAGCTGGCCCATCGTGCGGCCGATCTCGCCTTGGCAACGCGCCTCGGGGAGGCCGGTCTCCTGCGTCGCGCGGGCGACGAGGGTCGGGGTGGCCGCTTCGATGCGGGTGGCGATGTCGCGGAGGAAGGCGGCTTTCTGCTTTCCGGAAAGAGCGGCGAGCGCCGGGGTGGCCTGGGCGGCGAGGCTGCAGGCCTTGTCGGCCTCGGCGGCCGAAGCAGGGAAGAAGTCCGGCTCCAGCGCCGTGGCGGTGGCGGGGTTGCGGGCTCGGTAGGGGGCGGCGGTGGACTGACCGCGCGCGAAACCGATGAAAGAGAGGCCGAGGAGGGACGACATGGAGAGAAGTGAGGGGATAGGGGAGGACCTGGTCGGAGGCAAACAAGATAGGGCCGAAGCGGGGGTTGCGGGCAGGGAACCGGACCCCTAGGAAGGTGTCACCCCTCCATGCGCTTCCCTCTGTTATGCGGCTGGCTGATGTGCTTGGCCCTGCTCGCCGCCGATCGCCCGAATATCATCGTCATCCTGGCTGATGACCAAGGCTTCGGCGACCTCGGGGCCAATAACCCGCAGAGCAAGATCGCGACTCCGCAGCTGGACGCCTTGGCCAGGGGCGGCGTCCGTTTCACGGACGGACATACGTCCTCAGGCGTCTGCACGCCGACCCGTTACAGCCTGCTGACCGGTCGTTACCACTGGCGCACCAAGCTCCAGTCCGGCGTGCTCGGCGGTTTCTCGACCCCGCTGATCGCGAAGGATCGGCTTACCCTCGCCGGTCTCCTGAAGCAGCAGGGTTATGCGACGGGCTGTTTCGGCAAGTGGCATCTCGGCATGAGCTTCCCGCTGAAGAACGGCGGTGTCGCCGACGACGGCGGTAATTTCAGCAAGGCTTTCCAGGACGCGGCCTCGGTCGACTACGGTCGCGACATCTTGGACGGCCCCGTCGACCACGGCTTCGACACCTTCTTCGGCATCAGCGCTTCCCTGGACATGCCGCCGTTCGTCTGGATCAAGGATCGCCGCGTGACGGAGATCCCGAGCGCGACCAAGACCTGGCTGCGCTCCGGTCCGGCCGGACCGAAGTTCGAAGCCGTCGACGTTATGCCTTCGGTCATCGATCAGACCATCGCCTTCATTGAGGCGCAGCGGAAGGCCGACCCGGCCAAGCCGTTTTTCGCCTATGTGCCGCTGAACGCCCCGCACACGCCCATCGTGCCGACCAAGGAGTTCCAAGGTTCCAGCGGCATCAGCCCTTACGCCGACTTCGTGAAGCAGGTCGACCATGACGTCGGCCGCCTGCTGGCCTCGTTGGACAAGCAGGGCCTGACGGAAAACACCTTGGTGATCTTCACTGCGGATAACGGCTGCTCGACCGCCGCCAATATCCCCGAGCTGCAGAAGGCCGGCCACGAGCCGAGCTACGTCTATCGTGGTAATAAGGCCGACCTCTACGAGGGCGGGCATCGCGTGCCCTTCCTCGTGCGCTGGCCCGCCAAGGTGAAGCCGGCCGTGTCCGCGGCGCTCATCGGCCAGTTCGACTTCCTCGCCACCTTCGTCGAGATCACCGGTGCGACGATGCCGGCCGGCATGGGCGAAGACAGTGTCAGCTTCCTGCCGGTCCTCCTCGGCGCGAAAGAGTCCGTCCGGCAGGGTATTGTGAGCCAGTCGATCAACGGCAGCTTCGCGATCCGGGACGGTCAGTGGAAACTGCTCCTCAGCGCCGGTTCCGCCGGTTGGAGTTCCCCCAGGCCCGGTCCGGAAGAAGCGGGCCTCCCGACGGTGCAGCTCTACGACCTTTCGAAGGATCCTGGCGAACGTAAGAACCTTCAGGCTGAGTTTCCTGAGCGTGTCGCGGCGATGAAGGCCGAGCTCGAGAAGCTCATCGCCCGCGGTCGCAGTACAGCGGGTCCCGATCTCGCGAACGACGTCCCCGTGCAGCTCATCAAGAAGAGCCCAGCCGGCAAGGCCAAGGCGAAGTCGAAGAAGTGATCAGTCGGCCAGCTGTGCGATCAGCTTGAGCGTCTCGAGCGGCGCCTTGTGCGTCCTGGCGGCGTTATGCAGGCCGGGAGGCAGGATATCGACGGCCATGGCCTTGAGTTCTTCCAAGCGGGCGCAGAGCTTATCGAGGCAGGCCTCGGACTCCTTTTCGTCGGCCCAGACGTCGTAGATGGTCACCATCTCGCCGGGCTTGTCGCCGTCGATCTCGCCTTCGCCGACCTCGTAGTCGCAGTCGAGAAGTTCGTCCCAGAAGTTGGCGTCGAGGTCGAGGGCGTCCTCGAGCTCATAGAGGCGGATGCCGCTCATCCATTCGTTAAGGAGCGTGAAGGCCTCGCGGTGGGCGGGCAGGACTTCGGTGAAGGTGTCGCGGATGCCGACGGCGATGAGCGTGAGGCCTTCGACGGTATCGCCCAGCTGGGGGCCGTCGAAGGGAGGCGTCGGTTCGGAAGACATGCGGAAAAGGGATGCGGTCCGCGGCCGGAAGTGCCAGCCAAATCAGGCCATGATCCCGGCCAGGAGCTTCTCGAGGCCCTTGCCGTAGCGGACGTAGGAGTCGAAACGCTCCTGCGGCGAGGCCTTGGTGCCTTCGCCGAGGTGGACGATGCTGGCGACGTGGGGCTCGATGGAGACTCCGGCCTTATAGCCGCGGGCGATGAGGTCGGTGAGGATCTCGCGGACGAGCGCGTCGCCTTCGCCGGCGTAGGTGAAGGCGCTGCTCTTGCCACCCGCCGGGTTACGTCGGCAGTCCTTGATGTGGACGTATTCCACGTAAGGCAGGATGTCGCGGTAGAAGGGCATGGTCTCCTGGCCGTAGGACACCGTGTTGCCGATATCGAAGAGGTAGCGGACGCTAGGATGGTCGACGCTTTCGATGAAGCGGCGCGCGTGTGTGCCGGAAAGTCCACCCCAACCTTCGCAGTTCTCGTGCAGGAGCATGATGCCGCCGTCGGCGGCGAGCTTGGCCATCTCCTTATAACGGCGGACGCCTTCGTCGCGCCAGATGTCTTCGGAGACGTCGCCGCGGACCCAGCTCATCGTGCGCACGAACTTGGTGCCGGTGCGTCGCATGCGCGGGATGAGCACCTTGAGGTCGGCGAGGTCGGTGGCGAAGTCACCCGTGATGGGACGACTCCAGTTGCCGATGGCGGAGGCGTAGCTGCTGACCCGAATGCCGGCTGCCTCGAGCTGGTCCACGGAGCGCTTGAACTCGTCATCGCTGACGGCCGGGCCGGAGAACTGTTTGCCGTTCAGGAGGCGGAGCTCGATAGCCTTCCAGCCGAGCGCCTGGTGCGCGGCGATCTGACCGGCGATGTCATCGGCGGCTTCGTCGGCGAGGCCGGAGAGGGGGAAGGGGGCGGGGGACATGAGCCCAAGATGTCCGATGGAAGATGAAAGATGAAGGATGAAAACAGCAGCAAATTGAAAGCCGACGAGGGGATGGGCTTGCGGGGAGGTGGGGTTGTGCGGATAAGTTCGTTATGAGATTCGCCCCGATCTTGCTTTGCTGGTCCCTGCTGTGCGTCGCGGCCGAGCCCGCGCGTAAGCTCAAGGTCTTCATCCTCGCCGGACAGTCGAATATGGAGGGTCAAGCGGTAGCCGATCTGGCGGGCCGTAATTACAACGAAGGCAAAGGCACCTTGGTGGACGTCATGTCCCGACCCGGAGCGGCCGAGCGCTACGCGCACCTCAAGGACAAGGACGGCAAGTGGGCCGTGCGCTCGGATGTCTGGGTACGCTATCAGCGTGAGAAGCAGCCACTGCAGGCCGGTCCGCTGGCGCTCGGGTTCGGCGCCTATGTCAGCCAGCATCACTTCGGACCGGAGTTCCAGTTCGGCCACGTGGTCGGCGCGGCTTATCGCGATCAGGTCCTGCTCATCAAGACCGCTTGGGGAGGTAAGAGCCTCTACCGGGATTTCCGTCCGCCGAGCGCCGGCGGTGAGGTCGGTCCGTATTACGTGAAGATGGTCGCCGAAGTCCGCGCGGCCTTGGCGAACCTGAAAAAGGATTTCCCTGCCTATGATGGGGCGCAGGTCGAACTGGCCGGCTTCGTCTGGTATCAGGGTTGGAACGACGGCGTGAATCCGCAGACCGCCGTGCCGGAGTACGAGCAGAACCTTGCGCATCTCATCCGGGACGTCCGCAAGGAGTTCGGCACACCGAAGCTGCCGGTCATCGTCGGTGAACTCACGGGCCCGTGGGTCGACGCCCCGAAGGAGTGGACCGCCTTACGCCAGGCGCAGGCCAACGTCGCGGGTTACCCTGAGTTCAAGGATAACGTCATCTTCGTCCCGACGCGCACCTTCGTGCGGAAGCCGGAGGATTCTCCCAATCCTGGCCACGGACATCACGAGTTCGGCAACGCCGAGACCTATTTCCTCGTCGGCGACGCCTTGGGCAAGGCCGCCGTGCAGATGGCTGGCCGCGATCGTCAGGTCCGACAGGTACGCGGCTGGACGCTGCGGATCGACGAGCGCCTGATCGCGAAGGACGCCGCCGCCGTCGAGAAGGCGGTCGTCATCCTGGATGCGCAGCTCGCGAAAGTAGAGCGACTCGTCCCGGCGAAAGCGGTCGAACGGCTCCGCTCCGTGCCGCTGAATTTCTCGCTGCCTTATCCTGACCGCCGACCCACCGCCGAATATCACGGCGGCCTGGCTTGGGTGAAGCAGGTCGGAAGGGAGATCGCCTTGGCTAAGGCGATTGAGTTCACGAACGTCGATCGCTTCGAGCCGGAGATCCGGCGTATGCCCGTGCTCGTGCTGCATGAACTCGCCCACGCCTACCATGATCAGGTGATCCCCGGAGGTTATCAGAACAAGGATATCCTGACTGCCTTCCAGCAGGCCAAGGCCGCCGGGACCTATGACGCCGTGAAGCGTTGGACCGGCGAGAGGTATGCGGACAAGCCCAGCAAGGCCTACGCGATGACCAACCAGATGGAGTATTTCGCCGAGGTCACCGAGGCCTACTTCGACCGTAATGACATGGAGCCGTTCAACCTCACGGAACTGAAAGCCAAAGATCCGACGGTCGTCCCGGTGCTGGAGAAGGTCTGGGGGCTGAGATGAGCAGGGTTCGGCTTGCTCGCGCCGTTATGGCATGGGAGGAACCTGGCATGAGGTTCGCACCGATGGCATGGCTCGCCGCCTTCCTGCTTACGATGCTCTCGGCCTGCGCCGAAGGTCCGCAGCGCGTCCTTTTCATCGGCAACAGCTACACCGGGGCCAATAAGCTCCCCGAGGTCTTCCTGGAGGTCGTGAAGAGCAGCGGCCGACCAGCGCCCATCGTGAAGTCATCCACGCCCGGCGGCCGCACCCTGAAGCAGCATCTGGCGATCGCGGGCAGCATGAAGCTCGTCGATGCGGGCGACTGGGATGTCGTCGTCCTCCAGGGTCAGAGCCAGGAGCCAGCCATCGCCGAGACCGATGAGACCGTCCGCAAGGAATTCCAGGAGAGCGCGGCGGAGCTCTGCCGGCGCGTCCGCGCCAAGAGCCCAAAGGCAAAGATCTATTTCTATGAGACGTGGGCCCGTCATGCCGATCATTGGAAGGCCGCCAAGAAGGGGCCGGATGTCGGCGCTAATCCCAAGGAGATGCAGGCCCGACTGCGCAAGTGGTATGGCGTCGTCGCGAAGGACAATGGCGCGACGTACGTACCCTGCGGCGATGCGTGGGAACTTAACTATGCCTCGTCGTCGCCGCTTCGGCTGCACACCAAGGACCATTCCCACCCTGAGTTCGTCGGTACGTATCTGAACGCCCTGATCTTCTTCGGGAAGATCTACGACGTGAAGGCTCCGGCTCCGAAGTGGACCGGCAAGCTAGATGAGGCCCAAGCCGAGCTCATGCGGGGCTATGCTGCCCGGGTCCTGAGGTGAAGAGACGGATAGGGTCACCGAGCTAGCCAAGCGGCCGCGTCAGTCTTGGGGTCCGTGCCGTCGAGGTGCATGGTCGCGGAGCGGAAGAGCGCGTGGTCTTTCTCGCCGGCGACCCAGAGCGGGTGCGCGGAGCCGACGCTGAGCAGGCCCGGTACGTCGAGGTATTTGGCGCCGCCGGGCAGGAACATCGGATCGCGGTAGTCGAGCAGCCGGCCGAAGCGGAAGCCGTTCGTGTCGACGGCGGCTTTGGCGATGGCTCCGCCGGTCACGGCGCGGGCCGCGGCGGCGACGACGCCCATCTGGCCGAAGCCGGCGAGGGAGACCTTCTTCACCGCCGGCTGGGAAGCGTCGCGCTTCGAGAGCAGGTAGCTCGTGATGGTCATCACGTCATGCACGCGCTGGGCGAAGAGCGCGTGGTTGTAGCCGTAAGTGTAGGCCGGGACTTCACGCGGGCCCGCGACGACGCGGGTCTGCTTCAGCTTCTTGTCGTCCTGGAGGAAGAGGTCGGCGGTGAGCACGCCCACGCCGCGGTCGATGAGTTCCTGTAGCTCTGGGCGGATCGTTCCGTCGGGCAGGCGGGCGGAGCCTTTGCCGGCGTCATCCAGCCAGATGACCACTTCGCCGGTCGGGTTGATCGGCTGGAGCCAGTCGACCGTCACTTCTTCGCCGTAGGTCGCGTTGACCAGATGGCCCTGCGTGCGGAAATGCGAATCGCGCCACTGGGAGCTGGCGTCAGAGAAGGAGACGGATCCGGCTTGGGCGTAGGGCCGGCCGATGAGAGCCTCGACGGCCGGACGCAGGATCTGTTCACGGCCCTCTGAGGTCAGGGCGGCGGCGAGGAGCTGCTGCTCCGCGTCGGATTTAAGCCACTTAAGCAGGCCGCGTTCGAAGTCAGGGTCGCCGGACTTGGGAGCCGGATGGGCGTCATCCCAGACCGTGATTTTCTCTTTGGGCAGAGGCGCGTAATCCTTTTCGACGACCGGCGACTGCTGGCCCAGTTTGAAGTGGCGGTTCAGCACCTCGTAGAAACCCATGCGCGTGACTGCATTGTAGTTATGCGGGAAATGCTCGCCGCGCTGGAGCGTCACGAAGTCCTGCTTACCGTAGAGGCCGTAGAGCTTCTGGAGGTCCGGGAAGCCCTTGGTCGCCATCTCCTTCGTCCAATCGTTGGCGGTGTTCATGCCCTGCGGTTTCGGAGCGAAGAGCGCGGCGATCTCGACATTGCCCGAGTTCACGCGCAGCAGCGTGGCGTTTTCGCAGGAACAGCCGCCCTGCATCGCGGTGCTCACCATCACCACCGGATAGGAAAGCGCGAGGCGGGGGTCGGTGGCCGCCAAGAGCATCGTCTGGGTGCCGCCGCCGCTGGAGCCGGTCACCGCCAGGCGGTTCGGGTCGACCTCGGGCAGCGTCAGCAGGAAGTCCACGCTGCGGATCGAGTTCAGGGTCTGCAGGCCCATCACGCTCTGCAGGTTGGCTTCGGCTTGGGGGCTGTAGAGGCCCCAGCCCTCGGTACGGTTCATCTCGGGGCGTTGCTTCGCGAACTTGTGGATGACCTCGGCGGAGAACTGGATCGAATCGGAATCGCTCAAGGCGTCGATCTGCCAGGCGACGCAACCCATGCGGGCCAGCTGGACGCACATCGACTGGAAGCGTGAGCGGCCGCCTTGCTCGAAACGTTCCTGGCCGGTGGCGATCTCTTCACGCACGAACTTGTCGGGCTGGTTGAGGAAACGGGCGTCGGTCCAGTGTCCGTGCGGGAAGACGACGGCGGGCACCTTGCCGGTCACGTTCTTCGGGCGATACAGATTGCCCGTCACGAAGAAGCCCGGAGCGCTTTCGAAGTAGACCTTCTCGACCGTGTAATCCCCTTGGTCGATCTTGCCGTGGATCACCGCGTTGAGCGGGGTCTTGGTCGGCATCGGCCAGAGGCCTTGCGAAATCACCAGCTGACGTCGGACAAAGTCACGGCGCGGCTCCCATTCCTGGACGGATTTCGGAGCAGGGAAGGGGAAATACCCGTTGAGGTCCTTGAGCGGGCCGAGGCGGGCGTCCTCGGCTTGGGCAAGGTTCAGCAGGCTGAGTGCCGCAAGGGTGAGCGAGGGGAGGCGCATGGGGTGACGCCCAATATGAACCCCGTGGACCGAATGGGAAATAAAAAGGCCGGCCAACCGGCCGGCCGTCGTTACGGACGATTCCGTGCTTATTCGGGCTGCTTACGCCCGCGCGGGTTCTCGCCCTGCGGACGGCGCGGTTCGCCGGCCTTGCGCATCTTTTCGAAGAGCGGGGCGATCGAAGGGTCGGCTTGGCGGGCGACGTCTTCGGCGATCTCCATCGCCTTGCGCTGGGCCGCGGCGGCGGCTTCGCGGGCGGCGCGCACGGCGGGGTCGCCGTTGACCTTGGCCATGGCTTCGCGGACGCGACGCTGCTCGTCCGGCGAAAGGCCCGGGAGCACGCCACCGCGATCGGGGCCGGGTTCACGGACGTCGCCGCGGGGGCGTTCACCCTCGGGCTGACCAGGGCCGCGTTCGCGGCCTGGCTGATTGGGCTGGCCCTCCGGACGGCGAGGTTGCTCGCCGCGAGGCTGGACCTGAGGCTGGCGGTCGGGCTGGTCAGGCTGACGGCGCTCCATGGCCTTCTTGATTTTTTCCAGGATGGGGGCGACGGAGGGGTCGGCTTTGCGGGCGGCTTCTTCGGTGATGTCCCGGGCCTTCTTTTGCGCTTCGGCGGCGGCCTGCTGGGCCTTGGCGGCCTGTTCATGGGCTTCCTTTACCGCGGGGTCCTGCTTGGCCTTCTCCATGGCCTCACGGAGGAGCTTTTGCTCGTCCGGGCTGAGCGGGACCGGCAGGCGGGGGGACTGACGGCCTTCCGGTCCCGGGCCTTGGGGGCGGGCGGACGGGCGAGGGCCTTCCTCGGCGGCGAAGCCCAGGGTGGCGGCGAGGAGGAGCAGGGGGAGATGCTTCATGGTATCTATAAAACAGCGGGGAGCGGGAGGAGTTTCGTCATTCTGTGCCGTCCTTAGGACTTGGCAACCTTCCAGCCTTAGCGTGTCCTGTCTCCATGCTACCCCGCCTCGCATTCCTCGTGCTTTGCTGCTCCGCGCTCGTTTCGGCCGGAGAGCTCAAGCTGAACCGTCTCTTCTCCGACCATGCCGTGCTCCAGGCCGGCGAGTCCGCCGTCTATGGCAAGGCTCGTCCCGGCGCCAAGGTGTCCGTCGCCCTCGGCGACGCCAAGGCCGAGGTCGTCGCGGGCGCCGACGGCGTCTTCCGCGCCACGCTCAACGGACTCAAGCCCACCGAGCAGGGCACTGACCTAGTGATCGCCTCCGGCGACGAAAAGGTCGTGGCGAAGGATGTCATCGTCGGCGAAGTCTGGGTCGGTTCCGGTCAGTCCAACATGGATTGGACCGTCAATGCGACGCATGCGCTGAAGGACGCGGTCAGCCGTCCGGCCGACGCGGGTATCCGCATGTTCACCGTGGCGCGTGTTCCTTCCGCCGAGCCCATCGAAGACATCTGGGGCGGCGCCTGGGTGCTCGCCGATCCGAAGACCGTGCCGGGCTTCTCCGCCTCCGCTTTCTATTTCGGTCGCGAACTTCGGGCCAACATCAAGCAGCCCGTCGGGCTCATCGTCTCCTCCATCGGTGGCACGCGCGCCGAAGCCTGGGGTCCGAAGGGCATGTACGCCGATGTTCCGGACGCGAAGGATTTCGACGCCAAGGAAGCCGCCGGCATGAAGGCTCGCGCCGATAACCTGAAGAAACTTCAGGCCCGCATCGCCGTCGAGAAGGACAAGGTCGCGCTCGCCAAGCTCAAGCAGGACGCCGCCCGCATGGGCCCGGTCTGGAGCAACGGACCGCACATGAACTGGAACGGCATGGTCCACCCGTGGATCGGCCATAGCTTCCGCGGCGTCATCTGGTATCAGGGTGAATCCAATGCCGGCCAGCCCGAGGCCTACAAGTGGGTGCTGGGTGCCATGATCAAGTCCTGGCACAAAGCCTGGGGCAAAGAATTCCCTTTCATCATCGTCCAGCTCCCCCGTTTCATGGCCCGCAAGCCGGAGCTCGCCGTGGAGGATGGTGGCTGGCCCCGGATCCGTGAATCGATGGAGTGGATCGCCGACAACGTCCCCGGTGCGATGCAGTCCGTGAACATCGACCTCGGCGAAGAGAAGGACATCCACCCGAAGGACAAGCTCCCCGTCGGCGAGCGTCTCGCCTATGTCGCCCTCCAGCGCGTCTACAAGACCCGCACCGACGGTGAAGCCCCTCGCGTGAAGAAAGCGGAACGCCAAGGCGATGCCTTCGTGCTCACTTACGATCGTCCGGTCGTCCTCAAGAATGACGGCAAAGGCTTCGGCCTCCTCGGTGCGGATGACAAGTGGGTCTTCGGTCAGGCCAAGGCCGACGGCGCGACCGTCACGGTCACCGGCGTCAAAGCCCCGAAGGAAGTCCGTTACGCCTGGGCTAACTTCCCGGAAGTCAGCGTCTACTCCGCCGGCGCCGACGCGCTCCCGGCCGGCCCGTATCGTTCCAGCAAGTAAGCCGGACGATGCGCCTCCTCCGCGGTCTCCTCTTGATCGTCCTGACGGCCGTCGGGTTGACGGCCCAGGAGGCGTCGCCGAAGGGCTTGAAGGTGCTCACGGCGGGCCACAGCTTCCACGTCTGGATGCCGCCGCTCGTCGCGGAGATGGCCAAGTCCGCCGGCATCCAAGGTCATGAGCAGCTGGCGATCTCTTCCATCGGCGGATCGAAGGTGATCCAGCACTGGGACCTGCCTCCGGAGAAGAACAAAGCCAAGCCGGTGCTGACCGCGGGCCAAGCCGAGCTCTTCACCATGGCGCCGACGTTGCTGCCGGATCCAGGTATCGAGAATTTCGTCAAGCTGGGGCTGGAGCATCGGGCCGACGTGCGCTTCACGCTGCAGCAGAACTGGGTTGCCTACGAAGACCCCGCCGTCTGGCTTAGCCGGACCAAGCCGAAGTCGGTCGATCGCGACGGCAAGACCGTCGCGCAATTGCGCGCGATGCACGACCCTTACTTCGCGATGATCGAGGGACACGTGAAGGAGCTCAACGGGCGCATCCCCGGCGCCCGCATCGCGCTCGTGCCTTGCGGCGAAGCGGTGCTGGCCCTGCGCTCCAAGGTCATCGCCGGCGAAGCGCCCGGCTTGAGCCGACAGAGCGAACTCTTCACCGACGTGCTCGGGCATCCCGGACCGCAGATCCGGGCACTGACGGCCTATTGTCACTTCGCGGTCATGTACCGGCGCAATCCGACGGGCCTGCCGGTCGTCAGCCCGTTGGCGAAACTCCCGGAGGCCGAGCGGCTCAACCGGCTTCTGCAGTCCATCGCCTGGAAGGCGGTATCGGAGCACCCGTTGAGCGGCGTGAGCCGCTGAGCGCCTGTCGGAAACTCGGCAAAAAACACGGCACGCGCGCCGGCGGCTTGCCACGACGGATTCGCGGCTGAACATCCGTGGCCAAGATGCCACGCGCCGTCTGTGTCACCCATGTCCCGCACGAAGGACCGGGCATGCTGGGCGAGGTCCTCGCCGCAACCGGTTACGTAGTCGAATCCCGAGAGGTCTTTCGGGGTGAGCCGTTGCCCGCCGATCTCGGTGCGGCGGACATCTTGGTCGTCATGGGTGGTCCGATGGGCGTGGCGGACCTCGGTGATCCGACGATGCCATGGCTGGCGGCGGAGGTCGCGCTCTTGCGCGATCGCCTCGCCCGTGGTTGGCCGAATCTCGGCGTCTGCCTGGGCATGCAGTTGTTGGCCCATGCCGCCGGCGCGAAGGTGACGTCGATGAAGGACGCTTCGGACGGTCGGATCCGCGAGGTGGGCTGGGGGCGGCTGGATTTCCATGGCACGGATGCGATCACGCGCGGCCTGCCGGCGAGCATCGAAGTGCTGCACTGGCATGGTGACGCCTGTGCGCTGCCCGCAGGCGCGACCTTGCTCGCTTCGACGAAGGTCTGTCCCGTGCAGATGTTCCGCCTGGGGCGCTCGGTCGGCATGCAGTTCCATCCGGAGGTCGACGGGCCCATGGCCGCGCTCTGGGCCGAAGAGGACGCGGATTTCGTGCGTGGAGCCAATGGCCCCGGCGGCGTCGCTGCCTTGCAGGCCGGCTCCGATGCGGCTGCGGCGCGCAGTCTGGCCGCCCGGCGTCGTCTGCTCAGGCAGGTGGTCGAAGCAGTGACGGCTTGAAGGTGGGCGGAAGGGTGGTTGCATCGGGTACGCCCCGCCATGAAGCCCTTGCTCGCCCTGTTCAGCCTTGTCCTCTGCGTCCATGCCGCCGAGCCGCCGAAGGGCGAACCTACGAACGCGAAGGAAGCCGCCGCCCAGGCGGCCGCCAAGAAGGCCGCGCAGGACAAGGTCGTCGACGAGAAGTATCAGGCATGGGTGGCGACGCTTTCGCCGGAGGCGCAGGCGTGGGAGAAGGTCCTGCAGTCTCAGCTCGGTACTTTCTACCTGCCTTTGCACAAGCGCGACAAGGTCGCCGGCAAGTCCAACGCGTGGGACTTCGTGAAGGACGACCCGAAGCTCCCGCGGGTGCTGCTCATCGGTGACTCGGTCTCCCGCGGTTATACCCAGCCGACGCGGGTGGCACTCGCGGGTAAGGCCAATGTCCATCGCGCGCCGGCTAACTGTGGTCCGACCGCCTCGGGACTCAAGAATCTCGACGTCTGGCTCGGCGCAGGGAAGTGGGACGTCATCCATTTCAACTTCGGCATCCATGACCGCGGCACGCCGGCGGCCGACTACGTGAAGCGGCTCGAGGAGATCGTCACCCGCCTCGAGAAGACCGGTGCGAAGCTCATCTGGGCCAGCACCACGCCCATCCCGGATAATCCCGCCCAGAAACAGACCGCGCAGTCGGTCGTCGAGAAGAACGTTCTGGCCGCCGAGGTCATGACGAAGCATGGCATCCCCACCGACGACCTGTTCGGCGCGATGACGCCCCGGCTGAAGGAATTCCAGCCCCCGCTCGACGTCCATTACACCGGCGCCGGTTACGATTTCCTCGGCGTCAAGGTCGGCGAGTCGGTCCTTGCCCGTCTGGCCCGCTGAGCGATGAGCAACCCGTCTTTGCGCATCGCCCGCGCCGGCAAGGAAATCGGCGTCCATGCCCTCGAGGAAGTCCGTCGCCGGCTGGCGGTCGGCGAACTCTTCGCGACGGATCATTATTGGATGCCGGGCATGGCGGCTTGGCAGACCTTGGCGGAACTCCCCGGGCCCGTGCGGCGTCTGCCGTTCCCGCGCCCCCTTGAGAAAGAAGCGGGCTTCGTCGACGGCCTCCTGGGCCGTCAGGACTCCCATGCCGGCCTGATCCGGCTGTGGGACCTGCTCGCCGGCGCGCCGCAGGAATGCTTCGTGGATGACGCCGCCCTCGCGGCCATCGACGCCGAAGTCGGCTACGTCGTCCGTAAGCGTTGCCGTAAGGAACTGAAGGCCTGGTATCGTCAGGCCGTCGAAGCCTATCTCTCGGACCGCTATTTCGCGCCGGAGGAGAAAGATAATCTAGAGAATCTCGAGCGGACTTTCGGCCTGACCTCGGTGGAGACCTTGGAACTCCATGGCGACGCGTTCGCAAGCTACTTCAACATCGGATTCCAGACGTGCATGCTGCGGGACATTCCGCTGGAAGAGAAGGGGCGGGAGATCGCGCTGCTGGCGCGTCTCGTCCCCTTGCCGGCGGCCCGGATCGCGGAGATCCAAAAGCCGGTGCTCTCGCGTTATTTCGATCAGCGCGCCACGGCCATCGCGCAGCAGGACGACGGAGACGAGATCATGGAGCCCGGCGCGGTCGATGGCCTGTTGGCCGAGGCCCACCAGCTCGGAGTGGATCTGCCTTCGATGCTCCCCGTGCTGACCGATCGATTGCGCGCCGGGAAGCAGATCTGGTCCCTGTATCGCGCGCCGCTGCGCGAAGTGCCCTGCGACCTTGATCTTGGCTCCGAGGGGTGTTTCTGGACCCGCGAAGTGGACTTCGCCCAGAATAAGCGCGTCACCGTCCGTCGCAGCTATGGCGGCTTCGGTACGAGCATCAAGATCTGGGGGCCGATCCGCTATCGTTCCGGCTCCTACGACGTCGAGCGTCAGACCGAGGACCAGGTCGTCAAGGTGGACACCGGCACGCTCGTCTTCACCTCCAAGCGCGTGATTTTCTCTGGCAGCCTGAAGAGCTTCAATTTCAAGCTCACCAAGGTGCTGGACGTGACTTCCTACACCAACGCCATCGTCATCGACAAGGACACCGGCGGTGACGCAATCTTCTTCTTCCCTGCGGGCCAGGCCGAAGCCGCCGTCATCCTCCGCCGGCTGGTCAAGCAAGCTAAAGGCTAGCCGGCTCAGTTGTGAATCGGGGAGGTCTTCTGACCGAGAGCCAGTTGGAACTGGCTCAGGCGACGGCGTTCGGGCGAGCTATCGATGACCGCGAAAGTCACCCGACGGAAGGCGCCCTTGAACGGGCCTTGCAGGGCTTGGCGGAAGAGGTCGGCGATGAGGGCCGGGTCGTTGGCGAAGTTGCCGCAGCCCCACGCGCCGAGCACCAGCGCGTCATGGCCGTTGGCTTGGGCGGCGGCGAGGACCTTGACGATGCGCGCGCCCATCGCCCCGGCGATCTTCGGTTGATCCAGCGGAGCCACGTCGCGGGCATCGCACGCCGCGGCGGAGATGAAGGCGACCTTGAAGGGTTCCTCGAGCAGGAGGTGGTCGTCACCGCGGAAGACCGGCACGTCGGGCGAATAGATCATCGCGTCGGAGCGCAGCGCGTTGGCCTGATGGAGATGGAAGGCATACATCGGTCCGTCGGCCTGACACGCGAAGAGGGCGGAGGAGCGGCAATGGTATTCCTCCTGGGCGCGTTCACCGGCCAGGAAGCCGCCGCCGGGCACGGTCGGTGAGGCGAAGTTCAGCACCAGGGAACGGAGGCCGGCGTCGTGATGGCGACGGGCGATCGAGAGAGAAGTCGCCTCGGTTACCTCGATGACGGTGTCATGTCCGCCGGTCCGCGGGAAGGTGTGCCGGTGGTCCGGCGGGAGATGGGTCGTCCGGGCGACCGCCGAGGCGATATCGGCTCCGACGTCCACCTGCTGGCTGGTGGGAGAGGCGTAGAGCCCTAGTTCGATGATCTGCATCGCTTCACGCCCCATTTTATTAGCGAATTCTCGTGGAATCTTGGGGTCGAAGGGCATGGGCGGCGAAGGTCCCAGCATGGGCCCGCCCAGGACTGAAGCCAACCGCAACCTATGACAGGCCAGCCGTTTGACGCCGGGGTCGCCCGCGGGCATAACCTACGTATGCCCAAGCCTCCTCTGACCGTCTTCTATAGCCCGTCTTACGCCGTCGACGGCAAGATGGAGACCGTGAGCAAATCCAAGCTCGTCGCAGCCTTGATCGAGGCCGGCGAAGCGGGGGAGGTCTGGCTGGAAGCTCCGAAGCCGGCGACGCGTCAGGAGCTCGAACTCATCCATGAAGCCGAATACGTCCGGCATACCCTGGAGGACAAAGGAGCGTTCTTGGAGGTCGGCCCATGGTCGCGGCCCCTATTGGACAGCATCCTCGCCTCGACGGGTGGCATGCGCGATGCCGTGAAGGAAGCCTTGAAGAACGGGCGTTCCGGCAGCCTCTCGAGCGGCCTACATCATGCCCGCCGCAATTCGGGCAATGGCTTCTGCCAGTTCAACGGGTTGGCCCTGGCCGCGCTGGAGGCGCTCAAGAAGGTCAAGACCGTCGGCATCCTCGATCTCGATGCCCATGCCGGCGGCGGAACGTTCGACATCCTCGGCGATCATCCGCAGGTCCATCTCGCCGACGTCACCGTGAGCTCCTTCGATTCCTGGGAGCCGACCGTTCCGGCCCGGCATTTCTATGTCGATGTCGAGAACCCGAAGGGCTACCTCGGTCACGTCGAAGACGCGCTGCTCACCTTGGAACGGGTCGATTTCCTCATCTATAACGCCGGCATGGACACCTACGAGAAGGCCGGCGGCATGAAGGGCATCACCAAGGAGATGATCCTGAAGCGTGAGAAGCGCGTCGTCCAGTGGGCCCGCGCCCGGAAGATCCCGCACCTCTTCGCCTTGGCCGGCGGCTACAAGTGGGGCGGGCTGACCCTGCAGCAGGTCGCCGAGCTCCATCTTGAGACGGTCAAGGCCTTCGCGGCCTGATCACTCCGGCTTCGGCACGTTCAGCTGCTGTAGCCGGAAGGCGCCGCTTTCCGTCGGGAGCACCACGAAGAGCGCGCTGTCGCGGCTCTGGGCGAGCGCGACCATCACGTGCCACTGGTCCTGGCGCACGCCGGCGACGACGAACATCGGCATCGCCCCGGGTTCGGTGCCCGAAGGCTCTTCGATCGCCACGCCCTTGTGGTCGACGTCGAAATTATGCGCCAGCCACTTGCCGAGCTCCTTGGCGAGGCCGCGCAGGTCGGAAGCGCCTGCCTCCACCTTGGATTGGTCGACGAGCGCCCAGAGCGGGATCGCGAAGTTATGTTCCAGATCGGCCATCGGCGCGGCGGCGGAAGGTCGTCAGGCCTGCTTGATCAGCTCGGCGGTCGCGGGGACGTCGGAGATGATCTGATCGGGGTCCGGACCCACGCCGATGTAGCGGAGGTTCGGGAGGTAGGGCAGGGAGCCGCCGCGGGAGGCCAGGCGGACGATCTCGGCCATCGTGAAGGCCACGTAGCGACGAGCCTCGGCGGGCAGCTGGGCGTAGGAGCGGACCTTGGTGATGTCGGCGGTCCAGCCGGGCAGGGTGGCGTAGATGGGCTGCAGGGTGCGCCGTACCGCGTCGTTGCGAGGCACGCCGGAGACGACCTTGCCGGCCGAGTCGCGGTAGCCCGTGCAGACGAGCAGGTCGCCGCCCTTCCACTCGCCGTGGGGCGAGAGGGCGTCGAGCTTGTTGAGGACGATGTCGTCGTAGCCGCCGTAGCGGAGGGCGTCGGCTTTTTCGACCAGGTCGGACCAGCCGACCATGCGCTGACGGCCGGTGCTCGTGCCGAACTCCAGCTTCGCGAGGGCGCGCTGCAGCGGGTGTTCTTCCGGCATCTTCGTGAGGAACACGTGCGTGCCGACCTTCGTGTCGTAGGCCTTGCAGCAGCCGACCGTGTGGATCGCCTGGACCGGAATCCCGGCGGATTGGAAGAACTCCGGCGTGTAGGTGTGGGAGGCCGTGACGTTCGGGGCGAAGCCGGCGCGCTTGTCGAGCCAGTAGGCCTGGCCGAACTCGCCGATGATGCGGCGGTCGGCGGCGAGGTCGCCGAGGATGCGTTCGCGGACGTCGCCGATGGCGTGGGCGAGGGCGGCGCCGGCCTGCCAGTAGCAGTCGAGGACGGCGGCGTGGTCGAAGGTGAACGGATCCTTGCCTGCGAAGCGGGTGAAGTCGAACTCCGCGGCCGTGAAGACGCCGGACTCGATCGCGCCTTTGTTGGCGCGCAGCTCGGCTTCGGTGAGCTTGGCGAAGAGCCCGGCCCACTTCTCGGGCGAGAGCTTGCAGACATCGCGCACGATCGACGCGGCACGGCTGAGGCGGGCCGAGAGGCGGGTGGCGTAGTCGGCCTTCGCGCCGAGGAACTCCGAGTAATGGATCTGGAACTGACCGACCTCGTCGGCGTAGGCCGGGGTGATGCCGCGGCCGGTGGAACCGCGGGCCTCGTGGCCGAGGACGTTCACGCGGTAGTCTTCCCAAGCCAGGTCGAGGATGCGGTGCGAGACGTCGCTGATCATGCAGCGTTCGTCGATGAGCAGGCGGTTGAGGACCGGGATGCCGATCTTCTCGAGGGGCAGGGCTTCCCAGAGGGCCTTGCGCGGGTCGGCCACGACGCCGGCGCCGAGGGCGAGGCAGGCCACGTCGTGTTCGGCGACGCCGCCGGGAAGCAGGTTGAGCTTCAGGCCGGCGACGGTGTGGCCGGAGTTGGCGCCACCGTTGACCTTGAGGACGGTGCCGACGACGTCACGGCGGCCCGTGAGGGTCTGCAGTTCGCGGACGATCTCGGGGATGAGCCGGCCCTTGCCTTCGTCTCCCATGCTGATGCCGACGTCGGCGATGAGGTTGCTCTTAAAGGAGGTGAGTGCCATGGGCAGGAAAGGGGAGGCGGGCGGGCTGGGCCGTCCGCAAGCGAGGAAAGTCGGCGGGTGGGTTCAGGCCGAAGCGCCCTTCTGGCGTTCGTAGAAGTCGTTGATCTTCTTGGCGACGTCGCGGTAGCCCGAGTCGGCCATGTAGATGACCTTGTACTCGTCGACGGCTTCCTTGTCCTTGCCCATCTTCTCGAAGGTGTCGCCGAGGGCGTAGATGATCTCCTTCTTCAGGTCGTTCATCAGCTGGACTTCGCTCTTCGCGGTCGTGAGCTGCTCGATGGCGAGGTCGAACTTGCCGCCTTGGGAGAAGGCGCGGCCGATGGCGAGCAGCGCCGGTTGGCGGAACTTCGGGTTGCGCTGCGCGTATTGGAGCTGCTGGACGGCCTCTTCGAGGCGGTTGGCGGCGAGGAGGAGCGTGCCAAGTTCGTGGCGGTAGGAGAAATCGTTCGGGTAGCGTTCGACGAGCGCGATGGAAGTCTTGAGGCGGAAGTCGGCGAGTTCGGTCTCGTTCTTGGCGAGGGCGTCCTTGCTGGCGGCGTCGGCGGGGTTGGCGGCGATCGCTTCGCGCAGCTGCTTGGAGATGCGGTCGTAGCGGCGGATGACGAGGTCGCTCTCCTGTCGCTCGAGGGAGGTGTCGGCCTTGCCTTGGCTCGTCAGACGGCCGCGCTGCAGCCAGGCGATGGCGCTGTCGAGGTCTTCGGCGATGAGGAACATGCGCACGATCTCGCGGTAGAGGTCGAGGCTGTCCGGGGCGGACTGGATCTTCTGGGCGAGTTCGCCGGCTTGGGCGAGGGCGGTCGCCGAATCGGTGACGGTGCGCGTGGACTGGTCGAGGCGCAGGGCTTCGTCCTTGTCCTTGAGCTTGGACTGGAAGTCGCCTTTGTCCTCCCAGTTGCCCTTCTTCATCGTCTTGCTGACGGAAGCCTTGCGGACGACTTCCTGCAGGTCGCCGTTGCCAGGGAAGAGTTTTAGGCCACGGTCGGCGGCGGCTAGGGAATGGTCGTATTCGCCGCCGGCGATCCAAGTGTTGGCGAGGTCGACGAAGTGCTGGACCTGGCTCGGCTCGTTGGTGGCGAGTTCGTCGTAGGCGAAAGCGGCGAGCTCATAGAAGCCGAGTTTCAGTCCGGCGAGGGCGAGGGTCTTGTTGGCGTTGGCGTCGGTCGGTTTCTTGGCGAGGACATCCTCGGCGGCGGCGATGGCGGCCACCGGGTCGGCTTCGACCGACTTGGCGATCTTGCCGGAGGTCAGGGCACCGGTCAGTCCGTCAAAGAGGCCTTTCTTGGTGCCGAGCATCGCTTTCTGGGCCTTGCGCAGGCTGCGGCGAACCTCGATGCAACCGGGATTACGCACCAAGATGCCGGACAGGACCTCGACCGCATACTGAGGGTTGGTCTTCAGCTGCTGGTCCGCGGCCGTGATCTGTTTCTGAAGCCGGGGATCGAGCTCGGTAAGGGCGACTTTTTTCATGGATAAATGGGCAGATTGACCTTCGAAAACTGACCTTGGGCTGTCGCATGGTCAATCCCTTGGACGTGAAAAACGCAGGTGACGGCGCAGGGCGGGGCGGAGCGGGGCGGCGATGATCCGGCCGATGCAGCCGGGCGTCCGGCATGCGCACGGGTGGAAGAGGCTTTCCGCCAACGAAAAGCCGTAATCGAAGGTGATTTCTTCGCCGCTCCTGAGGGGGCGGAGGCTCGTCAGCCAGGCCTCGCCGTCGGAGTCATGCCAGACGAGTTCCGCGTTGGGCTCGCAGGAATGGTTGGACCAGCGTGCGGGGTTATCGGCGCCGGACCCGTCGAGCCAGAGTCCCGCGGCCACCTCCAGCGCGAAGACCTCGCCGGTCTCTGCTCGGACCGGGGGCGTCGACGTCTTCGGTCCGCGGTAGGGCGCGAGGCGTTCGCCGGCGGCGAAATCCCGGCGGGCGAAAAGTCCTTGGCCGGCGATCGCGGAAGGGCGTACCTCGACGTCGGCCGCGCTCATGCCTCCGCTCGGAGGTCGCGGGTCATCAGCGCGACCACGCCCGCGCGCGGGTCGAGGCCTTTGTAAAGGATCGCGTGCAGGCAGGAAAGGATCGGCGCCTCGAGGCCGCGGCTGATCGCGAGTTTCGAAAGCGCCTCCGCGGCGCGATGCCCTTCGACGGCTTCCTTGCGGGCGGCCAAGGCGGCCAGGGTGCCCTGCGGATCCTTGGCGAGCTGTTCGCCGAGGGAGCGGTTGCGGCTCCAGGAGCCGTGCGCCGTCGCCATGAGATCGCCCACGCCGCCGAGGCCGAGGAAGGTCTCCGGGCGCGCGCCGAGCGCTTCGCCGAGGCGGGCCATCTCCTGCAGGGAGCGCGTGAGCATCGCGGCCTTGGCGTTGGAGCCGAGGCCGAGGCCGTCGCAGAGACCTGCGCCGAGCGCGTAGACGTTCTTGAGGGTGCCGCCGATCTCGACGCCGATCAGGTCGGAGGAGGTATAGGCGCGCAGGGTCGGGCCGCTCACGGCGGCCTGGACTTCCTTCATCAGGTCGTCGCCGGCGACCGCGGCGAGGACGAGGGCCGTGGGCAGGCCGCGCGCGACTTCGTCGGCGTTGCTCGGTCCGCTGAGCGTGGCGACCGGGATGTCACCGAAGGCCGCGGCCATGAGTTCGGAAGGTCGGCGCAGCGTGGTGAGGTCGAGGCCTTTGCAGAGGGAGATCGCCATCTTGGCGCCCGAACCGCGCACGGCTGGGCCGATAGAGGCGAGCAGTTCCGGCAGGCCTTTCGAAGGACAGGCGAGGAAGACGAGGTCGGCGTCCATGAGCGCCGGTAGCGGCTCGAGTCCGATCTGGATCGAGTCGTCGAGCCGATGGCCGGGCAGGTAGTCCGTGTTCTCGCGCGTGGTGGCGAGGGCGAGGGCTTGTTCGGCGCGACGCGGCACGAGAGTGACGGTCTGGCCTTGGCGGGCGAGGTGGATCGCCATGGCCGTCCCCCATCCGCCGGCTCCGAAGATGACGCAGTTCATTTGGATTTCTTGGTGCGCACCTTGGCGGCCCAGCGGCGGACGGCCGCGACCGCGTCCCGGTGCAGGTTGGCTTCAGGTCGGGCGAAGGGCGGAGGCTCCGGCGTGAGCCCGAGCAGGTCGTGGATGACGAGGATCTGGCCGTCGCAGCCGCGACCGGAGCCGATGCCGATGGTCGGGATGCCGACCGCCTCGGTGATCTTCGGCATGAACGCTTCGTCCACGCATTCGACCACGATCGCGAACGCGCCCGCGGCGGCGACCGCCTGGGCGTCGATGAGGATCTTCTTCTGGTCTTCGGCCGTGAGTCCGCGTCGGCGATAGCCGGCGGAGTGGACGCGCTGGGGAAGCATGCCCACGTGGCCCATGACCGGGATGCCGGCGTCGACGAGCCGGGCGATGGCCGGGGCGAGCGAGGCGCCGCCTTCGATCTTCACCGCTTTGACGCCCGCTTCCTGAAGGAAGCGACGGCAGTGGCCGAGGAGTCTGGGGAAGCTGTCGTGGGCCAGGCCGAAGGGGAGGTCGCCGATGACGAGCGCGTCGGTCTTGGCGCGGACGACGGCCGAGGCGTGGTGGATCATCATGTCCATGGTCACCCCGACCGTGTCGGGCAGGCCCAGGACGGCGTTGCCCAGCGAATCACCGACCAGGATCAGGTCGGCTCCGCCGGCGTCCGCGATGCGGGCCGTGCTGACATCGTAGGCGGTCAGGCAGACGATGGGCCGGACGCCCTTGAGGGCGCGGAGGGACCGGGTGGTGGACTTCACGCCTTGGGCTTACCCAGAGACGCTCCGCTTGTAAAGCGTGGGTAAAGGGTGTAGGGTGCCAGGGTGTGGCGTCGTCTCAATAGCCTGTTCCGTAAGCCTGATTACCGGGTCAACGCGTACGCGCACCCGGATCTCTCGGGGCAGACCGGGCTGGCTTGGCATGCCCGACTTCGTTTGATGCTCAGCACCCGCCGCGGCCTCGATCATGCGGACGAAAGTCCGGAGGTTTGGATCCGACACCGGAAGTGGCTCCTTCTCGTCCTCGGGGTCCTGCTCGCGTGGTTCTTGGCCGAGAGCGTCACGGCCTGGAACTTCTACGAGGGGTGAGCCTCACTTCGGTTTCCGCGGCTCGAAGGTTTTCTCGTCAAGCACCGCGCCGTCCGGGAGGCTCCGTAGCTGCGCCTTGAGTCGGCCGGGGCTTATGGTCAGCAGCAGGTAATTGTCCACGCTGCGGAGGTACGCCGAACGTGGGTCTTTGTAAGGTGTGCCGGTGCCGGAGACGCTGGTGTTGTAGAAAGTCGTCTCGCCGACTTCGGCCCGCTCGGCGAAATAGCCGAAACCCGTGACGGCCAGGCTGCTCCGGGAGAGCAGTTTCCCATAGGCGCCGCCGCCGAAGCCGCGGACTACGGAATGTTTCTCGTTGTAGAGCGAAATCAGGAAGGGCTGCGGGCTGGCTTCCATCAGGTCGCGGAACCAGGCGAACTGCGGCGACCCCGGGAGGAAGTCGTGGCAAGACTGCCAGGTCGTGCCATGGTCCGACGTGTGGCTGAGGTCTAACGCGACGAGGCGGACGCCCATCTCCGGCAGGTCGAAGCGCCACTTCCAGCCGTCTTCCGGGCGGGCGAAGAATTCCAGGAAAGCACGCGCCGGGATGTCGTAGACGGCGTCGGCCGGAGGCCGGGGGCCGCGCGGCCGGATCTCGCGGTCATGGTTGCCGAGCAAGGGCAGCCAAGGCGTGCTCGCGAAGAGCGCCGGATAGCGGGCGATGAGCGCCGAAAAAGCCGTCGTGTCCGACGGACCGACAGGCTTGCCTTGGTGCAAGGCGGGTACGTGGTCTCCCGCGCTGACGAGCAGGTGCGGGTCGGCGCGGAGGATGGCTTCGCCCCACGAGCCCTTGGCGTAGCCCGTGTCAGCGATCACCGCGATGCGCAATGCGTCGGCGGGATAGGTCTTGAACGTATGGGTGACCGAAGATTCTTCGCCGGAGCGCACGCGATAGTGCATGCGTCCCGTGCCCGCGCGCACCGGAATCTCGACATGATGAATTCGCCCGTCCGGGCCCTTGGCGGTCTCACCCAGCCCGGCGCTGGGGCCGAATTCGACGACGGACGGCGAGGTCGCGGCGGTCTCCCAGTTCACGACGACGTGGGTCGGCGTGTCCGTGCGGTGCGTCAGCCAGATTCGCTCGAGCGGCGCCGAGGCGGCAAGGGCCGGAAGCAGTCCGAGCAGGAGGGGTCTCATCGCCGCACCTTCCAGCCGTAGTCGCGATACTTCCACGACCAGGTGCCGTCCTGCCGGCAGGTGACCGTGCCGAAGCCCTCGGGCTTGCCGAACACAGGTCCTTTCCACCACATGCCGCACACCGCGCCGCCTTGGAGGTAGGTGACCTTGCCGATCTCGATCCGTTCGACGACATGGCCGTGGCCGCTGAGCACCAGCTGCAGGTTGTAGCCGTCGAAGAGTTTCCGGAAAGTATGCAGGTTGCGGACGATCGCCTTGCCGTCGAGGCGGTGATCGGGGCCCATGAGCACCTGGTGCCAGGTGGTGTAGAACGGGATGTGCGTGACCATCACGATCGGTTTCGTGGGGCCGGTCGCGGCGAGGTCCTGCTTCAGCCAGGCGAGCTGCGCGTCATCGATCCACCCTTCGTACTCGAGCGTCTCCTTGTCCTGTCCGATGGAGTCCAGCAGGATGAAGTGCCAGCCTTTGTGGTCGAAGCTCCGGTAGGTGCGCGCGAGTCCGAAGCGTTCGGCGAAGAGCTTCTTCCCGTAATCCTGGTCGGTCGGCTTGACGAGCGACTTCGCCGACCAGCCGACGACGTCGTGATTGCCGATCACGTGGTGGACCGGCAGGGCGAGCTCCTTGCTGCATTCGTCGAACACCTTCCACTGCTCACGGACGCGCTCCATCCCGACGTCGAGCGCGTCGAAGATCAGGTCGCCTCCGGTCAGCACGAAGTCCGCCGGCGTCGCGAGGCGGTTGACGGCCCGCAGGCATTGCCGGAAGCCGTCCGGGGCGCCAAGTTCCGGCTGCACGTGGATGTCGGTCAGGAAGGCGAAGTCGAAAGAGTCCGGCTCCGTCGGGGCGGCGAAAGCCGGTGCCGCCAGTCCGGCGAGCAGGCCGGTGCCGAGGAAGCGACGGCGGTCCATGGTCATTTAGGCGGGTCCGAAGCCGAAGAGGTCGATGCCGAGCTGCTTGGCGCGCGCGATCACGGCCGGCTTGTCGATGAGGATGACCGCGTCGGCCTCGAGGGCCGCCTTCGCCACGCCGCCTTCGGCCATGCTTTCGAGCGTCTTGACGCCGAAGCAGGGCACGTCGAAGCGCCAGTCCGGCGCGTGCTTCGCGGTCTTGGTGAGCAGCATCTCCTTGCCGCCCGTCTGGACGCAGCGGCGGAGCATGTTGTCCGTTCCTTCGAAGGCCTCGACGGCGATGACGGTGCCTTTCGCCGTGACCACGGACTGGCCGACGTCGAGGCGGGCCATCTCGCGGGCCATGCGCGTGCCAAAGGCGAGCTGATCGTCGCCGATGCCGCAGGCCCAGCCGGTCATGCAGCCGGGCGTGGCGAGGTGGTCGTCGAGGAAGACGCGCGCGTCGAGCATGCGGACCCCGACCTTCTCGATCTCGACGGAGATGGCGCCGAAGATCGTCTCCGCGTTGCGCTCCTTGAGGGAGGCCATGAGCGCGATGAGTTTCAGGTCGGGCACCATGCCCGTGAACAGTTTGCGCGGAGTCACCTGTCCGGCCATGACGGCGCCGGCCGCGCCGAGTTCCTTGAGCGCGTCGAGCATCTGGCCGAGCTTGCCCACGGGGATCGCGCGGTGGTCGGCCGGATCGAAGGTGGCGATCAGGGCGGGATCGGTCTCTTCTTCGAAGGAAACCAGTTTGATCCGGGCGCCGCGGGCTCGGGCGCATTCGACGAGGAGGGCGGGGTAGCGGCCTTTGCCGGCGATGACCGCCACGGTCTGCGTGGGGTCGAAGCCCGGGGGGAGGAATCGCGAGGCTGTCGCCATGGGGGCAGTGTTTCGGCGGAAGGGCTCGGGCTCAAGCCTGCTTTGGGTTGCCACCGGCGGCCGGTCGGAGCGTAATGCGCCATGCCTGTTGCCATCGGTATCCTGGGTGGGACTTTCGATCCTCCGCATGCGGGTCATGTGGCGGCGGCCGTGGCTGCGCATAAGCAGCTGGGTCTGGATGAGGTCCGGATTGTTCCGGCGGGACAGGCGCCCATGCGTTCGGGCGCGCCCGTGGCCTCCGCTGCCGACCGTGCGATGATGTGCCGGCTCGCTTTCGCCGATTGCCCGTGGGCCGTGATCGATGAGCGAGAGATCCGTCGCGATGGCATCAGTTGGTCCGTCGAGACCGCCCGCGAATTAGCGGAGGAATTTCCGCAGGCCATGCGGGTCTGGGTCCTCGGAGCCGATCAGCTGGCCAGGCTGGACCGGTGGAAGGATATCGGCGAGCTCTGCAGCCTGGTGGAATTCGCCGTGTTGTCACGTGATGGCATCTCGACCGTGCCTCCTCCGGCCATCGCGGCGCTCATCCGCCTGACCGTGTTGAAGGCGCCGGCGGTGCAGGTGTCTTCGACCGCGTTGCGCGAGGCCCTCCGCCGCGGTGATTCACCCCGAAACGGCTTGCCCCTAGGGGTCGCCCGCCACATCGATGAGCGCTCCCTTTACCAAGCCTGACCATGTCCGCCCTTAAAAAGAAGACCAAGAAGACCTCCGCTAAGCCTGCTGCCAAGGGGCGCCCGGCCGGCAAGCCCGCCAAGCCTGCCGCCCGTACGGTCCGTCCGGCGCGCCGTGTGATCCCGGCGATCCCCGCCTTGAAGGCCAAGAGCCGGGGCGAGAAGGCCGCCGCCAAGCCGATGTTGGTCATGCCGAAGCTCCCGGCCCACCTCGTCGCCGCGATTCGCGCGCTTGATGATAAGAAGGCCGTCGAGATCCGGGTCCTCGAGATGGGCCAGATTTCCTCCATCGCCGATTTCCTCGTGATCGCCACCGGCACGTCCGAGCCTCACCTGCGCGCCCTGCGCATCGCCCTCGAGCATGCGCTGGACGACGTCGGCGTGACTTCCCGCTCCGAATCCCAGCGCGATAGCGGCTGGACCGTGGTCGACGCCTTCGACGTGCTCTTCCACGTCTTCCGTGAAGACATCCGTAAGAGCTACGCGTTGGAAGCCCTCTGGAAGGACGGACTGGATATTCCGGTCTCGGCCATCCTGAAGGCCTGAGCGGGAGAAGCATCACCCGGTGGTGGTAGTGGGCAGGATCGAACTGCCGACCTAGGGCTTATGAGTCCCTCGCTCTAACCAACTGAGCTACACTACCGAAAACCGAGTTCGGTCAGTCCAGCCCAGCCCTTCGGACTCGTCAAGCCGATTGAGGTTCAGGGCCGCTGCTGCTGGACGATGATCCAGAAGCACCAGAGCCACAGAAGCAGGCCTAGGCAGGCCAGGACCAGGGCGAGGCCGGACTGGGTCTGGCGAATCTCCGCCAGTCCCTCCTGATCGAGAGTGTGTCCGATCCGGCGTACCATGAGCACGGGCAAGAAGCAGCCCACCGCCGTGGTGAACGTCAGCAGGATGAAGAGCGAAATGGGCGGGGTATCCGGGGCGACCACGTGCCAGGCGTAGACCGTAAGCGCGAATAGCGGCGGCAGAAGGAAGGTCGAACCGCACCACAGGTAGCCGGCGCGCACGGCGCGCTCGAGGTTCTCGCCGGCGACCGATCGGCTGGCGTCCGGCATGATGCCGTCGCCGCTCCCCGCGGTGAAGCCGGGCGGCGGAGGCGGCTGCACGCCGGAGCCCGGTTCAGACGTCGGCCCGATCACGCGGGATAACCCGGTTCCACGCAGATAATCACGCAGCGTCATCCAGCTGCCGTCGGCTTCGATGTTATGCAACAGGCTGATCTCGCCGGAGCGGAGGAGCTCTTGGACGCGGGCGAGCGGGAAGGGGCCGGTCACGGCGCCTTTCCAGCGGAGTCGGAATGCGTTCGGGGGGGCCATGGTCAGAGATCGCGTCCTTGCAACAGGGTCTCCCAGCCGCCCTCGGGCGGGTTCAGTCCTTTGGGGATGCCGGCGGCTTCGGCCGCTTCGGCGACCAAGGCGGGATAGCGCAGCAACGGCGACAGCGGCGCGGCGTCGGCGACCCGCTTGGGCAGGCCATCCTCGCCGACGCGGAAGAGCACCGCGACCTTGCCGTCGTTGTCGAGTCCGTAGAGGGCGCTCCCCTTCGTCGCCTCACGCAGGCGGGGCGTGCCGTCGCGGCCGACCATGCCGGCGAAGATCAGGCGACGGTTGCGCAGCTGGACGAAGGTCGCGCGCCAGAAGCGGGCTTCTTCGGCGTAGCCGGCGCCGCTTTGCGGTATCAGGAAGGCCCGGAGTTCCGCCTTCACGTCGGCCCACTTGTCGCGGAAAAGATAATCGTAGGGCTCGATCGCGTTCTGCGTGATGCGGCGCAGCTGCTCGGCGTCGCGCTGTGCGCTCGGCGAGAAGAGCAGGCCCCATGCGTCGGGGCGGCCGGCGGCGAGCCTGTAGAGTTCCTGGAGCTGGAATGCGCGGAGCTCGGGGTAGGGCGAGTCGCTGCGGCGCACGCGTTCCATCGTGCGCAGGGGAGGTTCGAGCAGCTGGCCGGTGCGGGCGTCCTGGAAGCGGATCACCTGCCGGATGAATTCGAGCTCGGGAATCGGCGCGAGCGCGGTGAGTTCCTCGCCGTTGCGGATGCCGTTGTTGAACTCGCGGCGGCGCCAGGCGCCTTCGGCCACGACGCCGTCACGGTTGAGTTCCTTGGCCTTCTGCGTGAACTCGACGCCGTCGGTGAAGGCGTTCTTCGATTCGGCGACCTCGCCGACGACGTAGACGCTACGTCCGGGCGTCACGCCGCGGACCGAGTAGAGGCTCAGCGTCGCGCGACGGAGGCTGTCCGCGAGCGACGTGTCGGAGAGCCGGCGCAGCAGCCTCTGTTCGGCTTCGGTCAGGACGGTGGGATGGAAGATTCCTTTCGGGTCCGCGGTCGCGGCGGCGTCCCACATCGCCGCCACGCGCGGCGCCAAGACGGGGCGGGGCATGGCCTGCAAGGAAGGGGCGCGCGTGAAGACGAACGACGCCCGGGCGCCGAGGTCGTTCTTTTCGCCGGCGGTGTTGGCGGAAGCGTCGGCGAGGGCGGCGAGGTAACCTGTGAGGTCGGCGGCGCTCTCCAGCTTACGGAGGGCCGTGGCGATCTTGCGGTCACCCGCCAGGCGGATCTCGCCGCGGTCGGCGGCGGCGGCGGCGGAGTCGAGGTCGCGGTCACCTGCTTCGCCCAGGATCTTCAGGAGCAACCGCAGCCGCTCGAGGGTCTCCATGGCGGCCGCCGGGTCGGCGATCACGGCGCCGTCGCTGACGGCCTTGTTCAAGGCCGTGGTGCGGACGGCGAGTTCCTGCCGGAGCTTCCCGAGGTGATTCTGGCTGGCGGCGGACAGCCCTTCTGGATCCGGCAGCACGGACTTGAGTCGTTCCCGCGTGGCGGAGCCCGCCTCGTTCAGCGCCTTGAGGTAAGCCGCGGTCCGGCGGACGACTTCGGCGACATTGCCGTCCGTCACTCCCTGCCGGCCGAGTTCCTCCAACTGACGCGCTTCGAGCCGGAGTTTCTGTTCGAGCGCCACCTGCTTGGCGAGTGTCTCGCGGAGAGGGCGGGCCTCGGTCTTGCGTCGCTCCCCTTCGGCGGCGTTGGCGCCGCCGCGCTCGAAATCATCCAGCGCGCGGAGGGCCTCGTCATGCTGATGCAGTTCGACGAGCCGGGCCGCTTCGGAGAAGCGACCGCTGGCCTCTTCTTCCTGCTGGCGCTGCAGGTTGACGGCGACGACGGCGCCCACGATGAGCAGCAGGCCGACGACCCAGGAAGAGGTCAGTACCAGATAGCGGCGATTGAGTCGCGTCCGCGTAGCCTGACGTAGCGCGCGGGCTTCGCGCAAAAGGCCTTCGGGCAACCTTTCGGCGTGCGGGGTGGCGCGTTCGAGCCAAGCGCTGAGGCGGACGATGAGGATCGCGGGCGATGAGCCGCGAGCGGCTTCCTGACCGAGGACCTGCCATTCCTCGAGGAGAGTTTCGATGGCGGAGCGGAGGGAGGCTTCGGCCTCGGCCGTCGCGGCGAGTTCACCGGCCCAGGCCTCGAGGTCGCTCATCTGCGCGAGCAGTTCGGGGGCGAGGTTGAGCTGATGCTCGCGTTCGAGCGCCCGCGTCCGGCCCAGCGCGGAGGCGCATGTCTCCCAATGGCCGCCGTCCCGGGCGATGGCGGCTTCGGCGACCAAGGTCAGGGCTTGTTCGGCGGCGTTGGCGCGGAGCCAGGCCGCGCGTCGGGCGCGGGCGTCGTCCCAGCGCGGTTCGCCGGCGAGGTCGTTGGCGCCGAACCTTTCCATGCGTTGCATCAGTTCCACGGCTTCGGCGGGTCGCCCTTCGGTGAAGAGGGCGCCGACCCGTCCGAGCGATTCGCGGAGGAATTTCGCGGACAGGCGCGCGAGTTCGGACTGCGCGTTCGGATCGTCAGGGTTGATGCGGACGATCGAGCGCAGCACCGCCAGCGCGCGGTCTTCGTCGCGGCGGCGGATGGCGTCACGGTAGTCGCGGTAGAGCGGATGGCTTTCGCCGATGACCCGTCCGTAAAGGCTCTCGACCGCGAGCACGTGCTGGCCGTCGAGCGGGAAGCCGGCCGGCAGGCCGCGTTCGCGGCAGAGCGCATGCCAGCGGTCGGATTCGGCGAAGCTGAGCAAGGCGCAGAGGCCGAGGAGGTCCGGTTCGGCCTCCGCGGTCTGGAAGGCGGCGTGTTCGTTGCCTCCGCGGACCAGCGTGGCGCATTGTTCCAGGCGTTCGCGGGCCCGCAGGCACAGCGCCGCGTATTCACCGGCCAGAGAACGGGCCTCGAGGTCAGGCGTGCCGAGGTCGAGCTGGCCGCGGATGCGGGCGATGAGGCGTTCGGCCTGCATGGATCAACGGAATTCGAGCAGGCGGGGGCCGGCCGCGCCGTTGGAGTCCACGGCCTGCACCACCCACGGCGCACCGGCTTCGATCAGCTTGCCGTCCCGGAACGCTTTCCGGCGGGCGGCGACTTCTTCGTAAGGCGGCGTCCCCGGCCCCTGCTTCGCTTCAAGCCGGAGCAGGTCGGTCTCAAGCAACGAACGCGTGGCGCGCACGGACGGGAGGTCGCGATCAGGGAAGCCATGCTCGGCCGGATAGAGTCCGACCTGACCGTGCGCCCAGACGAAGGCGTTGACGGCGGCTTCGGCCCACGGGGCCGGACGGATCACGCCGGTCTCCGCGTCGTAGCGCAGGGCGCCGACGCCGAGGTCGAGCGGCACCAGCAGCTTGGCGTCGCCGATCAGGGCCAGCACGCGGCGGTCGCCCTTGGGCAGGACGACCTCGATGAGCAGGTTGGCGCGGGTGGCGGCTTGGTCTGGCGCGAGGTTGAGCGAGACGACGTTGCGGCGCGCGCCGAGTCCGATGCCGATGGCCGGAAGTTTGCCCGGTTCGGGGTTTGATTCGAACCAGGTGGACTGCGCGTTCACGCGGATCTCGCCGTTGAGGTAAGGCGTCCGGTCGTCGCGTTGATGGGGAGACGCCAAGGTCAGGACGCGCAGACGGATCTGCGCGGCGGAGCGGGCGGAGGCACCGGCCTCGGTGACCCACTTGGTCAGGTGGTCCACCGCGGACCGTGACAGCGGGAACTCGGCTTCGACGGGCGACTTCGGACCGACGTCGGAGACGCGCCATTGTCCGGGGACGGCGAGCACCGGGCGGACGTCGAGCATGGGCAGCTTCAGGGTGCGTTCCTTGATCTCGATCAATTGTTTCCAGGCGGCGTCCTCCAGTACGTTGAGTTGTTTGCCGACGCGCAGGACTTCGAGCGTCTCGACGTGGGCGGCCTGGCTGGACTTCGGGTCATCCAGGATATCGCGTCGTTCGATCTTGGATAGCAGTTGGCGAACGGCCCCAGCCGAGTAGCCGTTCAGGAGGCGCGGCAGGATCTGCTCCTTGTAATTGTTGAGGCGGCCAGGGGAGCGTTCGTTGGTCTCCAGCCAGAGGCGGGCGGCGGGCAGCATGTCGCCCGCCTCGAGCAGGCTCTGAATCTCGGTGACGGCGCGGTTGACGCGAAGATTCTCTTCCATTTGGGCGAGCTCGGCGGCGGAAGGTCCGGCGGCCACGACCGGGGCTGGCGCGGGGGCGGGCGTTTCGGTCCGGTTCGTGAACAGGAAGGTCAGGCCGGCGGCGACCACGAGCAGCACACCTCCCACGATCCAGGGCGTGGCCGAACCGCCTTGCGCCGCAGAAGCTCCGGCGTCGGGACGGCGGGTGACCGCGATCGGCGCGGACTTCGGCGAAGTCAGGCCGGCGGCGGCCTGGCGGGCGAGCTCGCCGGTGGGGGCGGGCAGCGTGCGGGCCTCGACGAAGTCGATGGTCGCGGGACGCTCGGCGTGCGCGGCCCAGATGAAGCCGGTCTCGCCCGTGATCCGAGCGTCGGTGGTGAAGGTCGCGTGCCAGGCGGCTTTGCCGATGAGCGCGGAGGATTCGGCGAAGAGCTTCAGCAGTGTCGCGGTAGCAGGCGGGTTGCGCAGGCCCACCGAGACCGCGCCGGTCGCGTCGATCAGCCAGGCGGCCTTAGCGCCGGTGCCGGCGTGTTCTCGCCAGGTGACGGCGGGAGAGAGCGGCGTGGCGGGTTCGAGGGCCAGCGGACGCGTTTCGCCTTCCAGCCAGGCGGGGGCGCCGCTCCACTCGGCGAGCCAGCCTTTCCAGCGGGCCGCCAAGGCAGCGGGTGGGGCGAGTAAGGCGGCCTCTTCGGCCGTGAAGATCAGGTGATGCGCCAGACGGTTGTCGCGCTGCGTGTAATCCAGGCCGCGGGCGACGAAGCGCGAGAGCACGAACCAATGACGGTCGCCGGCCTCGAGCGTACGGAATGTGAACGTCTCGCCTTCGGTCAGCTCATGCGGCGTGCCCACGGACTCCAGCAGTTGGGCGAGGCGGTCCGGCACGGCGCGGTGGCGGGCGACGGTACAATAGCCTGAACGTCCCGGCGTGAGGCCTTGCGGAGCGGAAGTGAAGACGAGTTGGAGGGGCATCAGGAAAGCGTGGTCGCGGGGAACATCGCCGGCGAGGAGAGGTGCAGCAGCCAGTAGAGAGGTTCCTCCACGTGGGCCGGCGCGAGCCGCTGCGGGTCCGGCGCGATGCGGCCTTTGTTCGGGCCGGCGCCGATCATCACCGGCGTGTGACCGAAGGAAGTGGCGGCGAAGAAGCAGATCTGGTCGGCGAGCGACTCGGCCGAAGCGACGAGGCCGGGGCAGAGCTGCAGCAGGACTTCCCGGACGCGGTCCGAGTTGCGGCGGACGGCGGCAAGGTCGAGCGTGCCGGCCTTGACCACCGGTTCGAGCGGCGAACTGAGCAGCTTCTCCCAGGTGTCGGATTTACCGACGACGAAGGCGAGCGGCGTCGCGATGCGCTGGTCGTGCGCGAGGCCGAGCACCCGCTTCATGCGCGTCTCCATCTCGGCGAGGATGCTGTCCTGCTGGTCGACGCGCCCTTTCAGCGCCAACTGCGGGTCGTCGACGCCGACGAGCTTGGCCTTGAAGCGGGCGTTGGCGGTCGGATCAAAGAGGAAGATGAGCCCGCTGGAAGTCGCGACGTGCATCGCGCCGGGCGAGTCATGGATATCGATGCCAGGCTCGAAGTGCTCGCCCGCGTTGTCATACAGGATGACCGACGTATCGAGCGCCGGCTGGCCGGGTCGGCTCAGCGAGTAGATGAACGGGCGGGGCAGGGAGACCATCCGGCCGAGCCGCGGGAGCTTCTCGTAGGTCGCGCCTTCGAGGGCCGTCTTGCCGAGCAGCGCGTCTTCCGGCGTGGCCGCGGAGAAGAGCGTGTTGCGCATCTGGTTGAGCAGCATGTTCCCGCTCGGGTCGCCGTCCTTGAAGGCGAGCGCGAAGTCCGCAGGCAGGCTGTCCTGGAGCACCCGCGTGAGCACGGCGAGGTAGTAGGACTTTCCCGCGCTAGGCGCGCCGATGAGCGAGATGATGCGGTGCGGGCGTTCGAGGTAGCCCGGCGGCAGCTGGCGCCGGCAGTGCGGGCAGGCGATGTCGGTGCAGGCCAGGCCCATCGGATCGAGGGCGAGGCCTTGATCGTTGAAGCGCGTGGGTTGGAAGCGCAGGCGGGCGTCGGAGCCGAGGATCGGATCTCCGCGCAGGTTCTCATGCACGGCGATGCTCAGGGCGTCGCCGGCGTCGAAACGCGTCCAGCAGACCGGACAGACGTGCGCGCCGCGATTCTGTTCGGCCGCGAGGAGCGCCGGGTTCTCGCGACGGACGACGGCTTCGTCGGGCGGGGCGAGCAGGGGGGCGATCTGCGCGAGGTTGAAGCCGACCTCCAGGCCGACCGGCGTGCAGGCCAGGGCTTCGGTGGGCAGTCCGGAGCGGCCGGCCGCCGCGAGGAGTTCCGTCGGCGGGTGCTCGCCGAGTTGATCGCCGGTCCGGCCGTCGAAGAGCACCCACAGGTCGGTCCGGATGAAGGCGAAGTCCTGCTGGTCGCGCGGGGCGACGACGAGCAAGGCGGAGGGCAGCTGAACGGTCGTCGGTTCGGTGACCGGCAGTCGCTGGCTCAGGGGCGCCCCATTGACCAAGGCGATGCCCTCGCCGGAGGGTTCAAGCACCACGAGTTCGCCGGCCGGGACCAATGTCAGGGAGGGCGAGGGGGCGTCTCCGGGCAACGCGGCCGGGAGGTCGGTGGTGGAGCCCTTTTCGCCGCTGAGGCAATTGACCCAGGCGAGGGTGGGGGGTTTCTTGCGGGTCGTGAACATCGGCACCTGAAGTCAGGGTCTTTAAGAGGTTGATTAGCGAGGGGTAATTGTAAAGATATGTCACCACGATTATGGGTCGACTACGGCCTGTTTTCCCATACCTAGGATGAACCCCATGGAGACCGAAGCCGACCAGTCCGCCTTGGACCGTGCCCGTCAGGGGGATCTGTCGGCCTATAACGAGCTCGTGCTCAAGTATCAGGGCCGGATTTTCGCCAAGGTCTTTTCGCTGCTGCGTAACCGTCAGGACGCCGAAGAAATCACTCAAGACACCTTCATCCGGGCCCATCGGGTGTTGGCCTCTTTCCGCGGTACCGCCACTTTCTCGACCTGGATCCATCAGATCGGCACGAATCTCGCCCGCAATCGCTACTGGTACTGGCGCCGCCGCAAGCGGGATCAGTCCATGTCGCTCGACGCCGACCTGGGTGACGACCCCGGCGCCACCCTCCATGACATTCTTTCGGACGGCGCCCAGGGGCCCGGTCACGAGGCCCAGCATAACGAATTCGTCAACAAAGTGGCCGAGTGCATGGAACAATTGAAGCCGGAACACGCTCGTATCCTGACGATGCGCAACGTCCGCAACATGTCCTACGAGGAGATCGCCGAAGACCTCGGCCTTTCCATCGGCACGGTCAAGAGCCGCATCAACCGCGCCCGCGAAGCCTTGCGCGAACTCATGGGAGAGGAGTTCCGAGGATGAGCGCCGCCGAGTTCGAATCCCTCGTCGCCCTTTTCCTGGAGGGCAACGCCTCCGCCGAGCAGGTCGCCCGTCTGCGTTCCGCCCTGAGCGCTTCGCCGGCCCTGCGCGCCCGTTTCCAGGCCAGCGCCCGTCTGCACAAGGCCCAGCTCGCCTGCCTCAGCCATCGTGAAGAACGTTCGCCGGCCGGCGTCATGAGCTGGCTGCACGCCTACGGTCAGCGCATGGGCCGTTCGTTCGCCCATCTCTGCCTGCTCGCCCTCGTCTTCGTGGAACTGCAGGTCACCATCCCCGCCGAATACTCCGGCCTGCTCGCTTACGTCGAAGCACAGGTGCCCGCCGAAGAAATGGCCCTCGGCTCCGGCGAGATGCCGGTCCGTCTGATCACCGACGTCGCCCAGGAAGCCGAACTTTCGCAGTCCGTCGAAGCGACGGAGCTCTCGATGCCCGTCCTCGTCATGCCGGAGAAGGTCGCGCCGACCGACGAGCCCGCGGCCGTCGAGGTCTGAGGCCGATATCCTGCCTTGCTTCCGTCTGCTGACGGACGTCAATTGATGCACGGATGAAGGCCGGAGAACACAGGCCCGAGGTTCGCCTCACTGGCATTGCCGCCGCCCCAGGCGTCGCCCGTGGTCCCGCCTACCCGCTGATGCGGGGCATGGCCATCGTCACCTGCGAAAAAGTGGCCGACCCGGAGGCCGAGATCCGTCGGCTCGAGGGCGCGCTCGCGGCCACGCGCCTCGAGATCGCGCAGCTCCGGGACGACGTCGCCCGCAAGCTGAACGAATCCGAAGCCTCCATCTTCGACGCCCACCTTCTCGTGCTCGAAGACGTCGCGCTGATCGATGACGTCAGCCGGGAGGTCCGGAGTTCCGGCTTCAACGTCGAGTTCTGTTTCCAGGAGGTCGCCCAGCGTTACATCGAGATCTTCGAGAAGATGGACGACGACTTCCTGCGGGAGCGGGCGTCGGACATCCGCGACGTGACCGGCCGCGTGCTCGACCAGCTGCTCGGCACCCAGCCGGAACGCGTCGGCCAGGCGGCCCAGTCGCATGTCGTCGCCGCACGCGATCTCACGCCGTCGGACACCGCCGGCCTGCACGACGGCGGCGTCCTTGCGTTCGTGACGGAAGAGGGCGGCCGCACCAGCCATTCCGCCATCATGGCCCGTTCGCTCGACGTCCCCGCGGTCGTCGGCGTCAAGGGGCTGATGGAGGCAGTGCGCGAAGACGACGTCATCCTCGTCGACGGAGAGTCCGGCCTCGTCATCCTCAATCCGACGTCTGCGACGATCGACGGTTATCGCGACAAGGAGCAGGCGATCCGTCAACGCCGTGACCGCGTACGCTCGGAAGTCTCGTTCCCCGATCTGACCGCGGACGGCGCCGCCTTCAGCCTGCTCGCTAACATCGGCGACCCGGCCGAGATGGACGACGCGTTGGCCTATTGCGCCCGCGGCATCGGCCTGTATCGTACCGAAAACCTCTACCTGCGCCTCGACGGCTGGCCCGACGAAAACGTGCAGTATGAGGAATATGCCGAAGCCGTGCGGCTGGCGAAGGGCCGGCCGGTGACCTTCCGCACGCTCGACCTCGGCGGCGACAAGCGGCTGGGCGACCTCGCCGACGAAGCCAATCCCTTCATGGGCTACCGTGCGGTGCGCCTCTGCCTCGAGCGACCCGACGTCTTCCGTCCGCAGCTCCGCGCGCTCGTCCGCGCCGCCGCGCTCGGTCCGGTGCAGGTGATGTTCCCGATGATCTCCGGCGTCGAGGAACTGCGTCGTGCCAAGGCCGTCTTCCGCGACGTCGAGGCCGAACTCGCCCGCGAAGGCGTGCGTCCCGCCGAAGCCATCCGCCTCGGCGCGATGATCGAAATCCCGTCGGCCGCGCTGGTCGCCGACTCGCTCGCCGCCGAAGCCGACTTTTTCAGCGTCGGCACCAACGACCTCGTCCAATACCTCCTCGCGGTCGACCGCGGTAACCAGCGCGTCGCTTCGCTTTACGATCCATGCCACCCGGCGGTCGTCCGGACCCTCGTAGCGATCTTCGCCGCCGCCCAGAAGGCCGGCATCCCGGCCGCCGTCTGCGGCGAGCTCGGTGGCGACCCCTTGTGGGCGCCCTTGCTCATCGGCCTCGGCGTGCACGAACTCAGCATGAGCCCGGCCGCCTTGCCTGAAGTGCGTTTCGTCCTCCGTCATTCGACCGCCGCGGAACTCCGCGAACTCGCCGCCCAGGTCGTCGCCTGCGAGGACGCGACCCGGACACGCGCGCTGCTCCAGGAGTTCGCCGCCGCCAAACTCAAGTTACGCTGATGTCCTCCCGTCTTACCGCCGCGAACGCGCACGTCGCGGCCATGTCTCCTTACGTCCCCGGCGAGCAGCCGCAGGGCGGGGGATGGGTCAAGCTCAACACCAACGAGAATCCTTATCCGCCGAGCCTGCGTGCGCTCGAAGCCATCCGCTTGGCCTTGGTCAACGACGGCGCGGCGCTGCGTCTCTACCCGTCGCCGGACTCGGCGCCCTTGCGCGAGGCCGTCGCGCGTTTCCACGGCTGCGAGGCCGCGGACGTCGTCGCGGGCAACGGTTCCGATGACATCCTCAATCTCCTGATCCGCGCCTATGCCGGTCCGGGACGTCCGATCGGCATGCTCAACCCGAGCTACTCGCTCTATCCGGTGCTCGCGGCCGCCCAGGCGGCCGACGTGGTCAAGGTCGAGGTCACGGACGCCTTGGGCGTCGACGTCGATGCCGTCGCCAAGTGCGGCGCCGCGATCTTCTTCCTCACCAATCCGAACGCCCCGCTCGGCGTGGCCTTCGCGACGGACGTCGTCCGCGCCGTCGCCAAGGCCTTCCCAGGCCTGCTCGTCGTCGACGAAGCCTACGCCGCTTTCGCCGACGACGACTGCGTCGCGCTCGTGCGCGAGTTCCCCAACGTCGTCGTCACCCGCACGATGTCCAAGGCTCACGCGCTCGCCGGCCTGCGTGTCGGTTATGCGCTCTGCCCGCCCTCCGTGGCCGAGGTGCTCCACCGTGTGCGCGACAGCTACAACGTCGACCGCCTCGCGCAGGTCGCCGCCGCCGCCGCCCTCGACGACCGCGAATGGCTCGACGTGACCGTGACCCGGGTGCGCGCCACGCGCGACCGTCTTGCGGGCGCGTTAGGTAAGATCGGCTGGCAGGTGAACCCCGCCGCCGGCAATTTCGTGCTCGCCGCGCCCGTCTCGACGAAGCGTGCGGCCTCGGTCGAGACCGCCGCCCATTGCTTCGAATTTCTCCGCGCCCGGAAGATCCTCGTCCGTCGTTTCCCGCACCATCGCCTCACCGAGAAGTCCCTCCGGATCTCCGTGGGTACGGAGCAGGAAACGGACGTCTTCCTGCAGGCCGTGGCGGCCTGGATGGAAGGGTGAGGTTGACAATCCCGCCTTCCGCGGGGATTTCTGGGGGATGAGCGCAGCCGTTCGCAAAGCCAGTATCCGACGGGACACCGCCGAGACCAAGATCGCCCTCGAGGTCAACCTGGACGGCACCGGTGCCTCCGAGATCGCCACCGGCGTGGCCTTCTTCGACCACATGCTGACGCTGTTCTCCCGTCACTCGCTCGTCGACCTCAAGGTCAAGGCGACCGGCGACACCGACGTCGACTATCACCACACCGTGGAGGATGTCGGCATCGTGCTCGGTCAGGCCATCAAGGAAGCGCTCGGCGACAAGGCCGGCATCCGTCGTTACGGTTTCTTCATCCTGCCGATGGATGAGACCCTGGCCCGCTGCGTCGTCGACCTGAGCAACCGTCCGATGATGGTCTACCAGGTCGAGATCACCAACTACATGGTGAAGGACTTCAACATCGCGCTCGTCCGCGAGTTCTTCCAAGGCCTCGCCAATTCCCTCGGCTGCAATCTGCATCTTAAGCTCGAGTACGGCGACGAACCGCACCACATCGCCGAAGCCTTGTTCAAGGCCTTCGCCCGCGCGTTGCGCGAAGCGTTGGAAGCCGACCCGCGCCAGGGTGGCCGCGTGCCGAGCACCAAGGGTACGCTGGCCTGACCGTGGAAGCCGCCGCGACAGCGCGCCGCCCGCGGGTGGCCGTCATCGATTACGGGATGGGTAACCTCCGCAGCGTCAGCCGCGCCATGGTCGCCGCCGGCGCCGATGCGTTCCTGGCCGCGACGCCGGCTGAAGCCGAGCAGGCCGAACTGGTCGTGTTCCCGGGGCAGGGGGCCATGGCGGACTGCATGGACTGCATCCGTCGTAACGACTTCGAATCCTTCCTGAAACAGTGGATCGCCGCCGACCGGCCCTTCCTCGGGGTCTGCATGGGACTCCAGGTCTTGTTCGAGCGTTCTGAAGAAGCCGACCGCCCCGGCCTGGGCATCTTCCCCGGCGTCGTCCGCCGTTTCCCGTCCCAGCCCGGCTTGCGCATCCCGCACATGGGTTGGAACGAAGCCACCTTTAAGCCGGGCGCCCCGTTGACCGAGGGCCTCCGGGCCGAAGGGGAACCCTTCTATTTTGTCCATAGTTACCGGGTGGTCGAGACCGACCCCGCCTTGGTCTGGTGTGAGACGGATTATGCGGGCCGTTTCGTGAGCGGGGTCCGGCGCGGGCGGGTCTTCGCGACCCAGTTCCACCCGGAGAAAAGTCAGGTCAAAGGCTTGCAACTGTACCGCAATTTCCTGACCTTGTCCGTCCGCTGAAGGGTATTGCGACTCTCGGCGGACCCTATCCCCGCCATGAGCTCCAAAACCGCCTCTCTCAAACTGGACGACAAGGAAATCGTCCTCCCCATCG
>Ga0209599_10000202_pt1 | contig 42154 bp, 41 predicted proteins | sample Shrwel_input2_FT_FD_187534 | JGI IMG/M metagenome (GOLD analysis project Ga0209599, IMG submission 187534) | Subsurface microbial communities from deep shales in Ohio, USA - Utica-3 well 1 S input2 FT (SPAdes) (version 2) ...
ATTAGGTCACGGCCATCGTGTAAATCCTAAGACCCAATTTTGACTGTTGAGGAAAAATAAAATTGAAAACACGCGACCGTATTTTGTTAAAAAGTTTGGCATTATTTAATGAACAAGGAGAGCGTTCAGTGACAACTAATCATATTGCGTCTGCGTTAAATATCAGTCCTGGTAACTTGTATTATTATTTTCGTAGTAAAGAAGATATTATTTTTGCCATATTTTTGCGTTATGAACAAAGTATGGTTGAAGCATTGAGTGTTCCGCCTGACCGTACTGTGACTTATATGGATAAAATAGGCTATTTTGAAGCTATTTTTAGGCAGTTGTGGGAGTATCGGTTTTTACATCGAGATTTGGCACATTTATTAGAAGAAAGCCCACGCCTGCGCGAGTCCTATCGGCAGTTTGCGCGTAAGGTGATGGCACAAGCCTATTTGGTTTATAATGCTTTGCGCGAAGCAAAATTAATTAATGCGTCTGAGCAAGATGTGCGAGCGATGATTGTCAATATTTGGATTGTCACCACCAGTTGGGCTGCTTTTGTAGTCAGTAGCGGCTTCTTTGGCGAAGAAGTGGTTTTAAATCAACAATTGTTACGTCGAGGGATTTATCAAATTATCTGCTTAGAAGCCCCGTATTTACAGGGCGAAGCACTAGAAAAACTGCCTGAGTTATTGGCACAATATCGTTTAGCTGCCGACTTAGAAGAATAAGACTGACGCGTTTTACTAAAATTTGCGGTTTTTTTCGTTTGATAATCGCTTTTTGTTGGTTGTTTAATGAACAAATAGTCGATAACGGCGAAAGTCTAAGAATGGATTTTAGTTCACAGATTAGATGGGATGTACGTTTAAGTCATTGAAGTTTTTTGCCTTATCCAGTATAAGTTATACATGGTGCGTCTTTACGTCTTTTAGTGCTACGTTGTTTTTTGTTTAGCAGGATGTAGCGCAATAGCAACAACAAATGAGGGTTTATAACAATGCACAACTGGGAGCATTATGGCCGTTTGCCCGCCTATTTTTTAGCAGCAACGTTGGTCGCGTCGTGTGGTGGTGGTGATGGTGGTGGTATATTAGGCAATATTACGGGTGTATCAGATGCCCAACTGACATTAACCCCAGCATCAGGAAATAAGTTGTCTGCACAAGGTGAAATGCCCGTCACCGTTTGGTTGTTAGACCCAAGTAATAAACCTTTGGCAAACAAACAAATTTCGCTTGCAGCATCAAGTACGAATGTTAAATTGTCTAGTACCCTAGTAACGACTGATAGCAACGGACTTGTGTCATTTGTGATTCAGGGAAATGTTAATGGTGCCTTAACAAATAATAATAACTCAGGGACAGTTACGGCGACTTATAAAGATGCCGAAGGTGATATTAAGACGGCACCAATCAGTTATACCATTGTTGAGGCCTCTGAATTGGAGTCTGCTTATGAAATGGCAGCGTGTTTTGTATTGACAACAGACCCTTGTGCTTCTGCTGCAATATTAAAGACAGTTGGTACAGGTTCTTTAGCCAAAGCCGAATTTACCTTAGTTGATGGTAAACAAAAGCCTGTTGCCAATAAGAGAATCACTTTTAGTTTATTAAAGCCTACAGGTAGCGGTAGTTTATTAGCAAGTACTGCAACCACAAATGCTAGTGGTAAGGTGAGTGTACAGGTACAAGCTGGTGCTGATGCGTCATCCAACTCCGTTATTGCATCTGTCACTGATGCTAATGGTATAGAGACAACATCTGCTTTAAGTTTTGAAGCTATTGTGGGAAATCGAGTCAGTTTTGTGGCTGATAAATCAGAGATTTTGAGTGGTGGTGACTCAGTTGATCTAAGTGCTATTGTTGTTGCAGCATCAGGCAATGTGCAAGCTAATGTGCCAGTGACGTTTAGTTTAGTGAAAGAAGAACCAGGGGTTTCGTTAAAAGGCTCTACTTTAGTGACTGACAGTAATGGTAAAGCTAAAGTTACTTTAGAGCTGACGAATGCAGAAGGTGCTGATTTAAGTAATCATACCATTCAAGTCATAGCATCTATTGGTTCGGGCAGTAGTTATTCAGAAAAAGCAGTAAGTGTTAAAGTGATTGGGACTTCCATTGAAGTAACGACTCCCAATAGTAGCGTTAAGATCGGTGCTACACCAACACTTACTGCTGTATTGAAAAATGGTAAAGGCCAATCAATTGCGAATCAAAAATTGACTTTTAAGTCTGATGAAATCAAAGACTCAGCAACTGGGGCATTTTTAAATAAAGAAATAACCACAGATAGCTCAGGTAAAATTATTTTATCATCTTTGTTGGTTGATAAAAGCACTGAGGGTAAAGCTAAAGTCAATGTAAGTGGTTTGGGAACCGACACTCTTTTAGAGTTTGATGTATCTGATCGTAACTTCGATTTGGCTTTTGCTGATTCTAATGGTGTGGTAGCGTCCGAGATAGATATTCGTAGTGGTGGCAGTATCGTTTTAGTGTTTAGAGATGAGTCGGGGGCTGTTTTGCCAGACTCTATTCCTGCCACGGTTACCACAACCTTAGGTAAAATTTTGCCACCTACTGTGTTAACAAAAGTTGATGGCTCTCCAACGATACGTAAAGCCACTATACGTTTGACTTCGGATTTTCCGGGTACAGCTACTGTGAGTGCGGCTATTGATGATGCAGCGACCAAGAAACAAATTGTGGCTACGGGTAGTGTTAGTTTGGTTTCTAAAATTGCCGATAAGTTAGCAGTACAGGCAGTAACACCTATTTTAGCTCCTAATGGCCAAACCAACATTATCGCTAAAGTGCGTGATGTTAATGATAACCCTGTTAAGGGCGTAGTCGTTAATTTTGAGTTAGAGAATCCATTAGGTGGTACGCTTAACACGCCTAATGCGACCACTAATGATAAAGGTGAGGCTAAAATCACTTTTACTGCTGGTTCCAACGATACGGGGACAGAGAAAGTACAAGTAGTTGCTACTGTGCCTGATCTATATACAGGGTTTAATGGTAGCAGAACGCAAACCTTAAACTTAACAGTAGGTGGCGAAGCGGTCTTTATTTCTATTGGTACAGGTAATATCATTCAAGAGCTTACCTCAACTACTTATGCAGTGCCGCACCAAGTTACCGTGACTGATGCTACAGGCGCGCCTATTGCCAATAAAGAAATTAAGTTATCAGTTTGGCCTGTTAATTATTACAAAGGCTTTTATGTCTTCAATGAAGAAAGAAAACTTTGGATTGCACAATATACAGCCGAGTGCAGTAATGAAGATGCTAACCAAAATGGCTCACTTGACCCATGGGAAAATAATAAAATAGGTAATGCTTTAAGTCCTCTTGATTATCCTGCAGGTATTGAAGTTGATGTTGAGGATAATGGTGATGGTATATTATGGCCTGCCAATCCAGTCACCTTGTCAACGAGTACGTTAACGACGGGTGCAGATGGTATTGCTTATTTTAACGTGTTGTATGGTCAAAACTATGCCAACTGGTTACGTGTTAAATTAACCGCTAAGGCACAAGTGAGTGGTACAGAGTCTAAAGCTGACAGATTATTTAGCTTGCCTGCCAGTGCGGATGATTTAAGTAATGATAAATCTACTCCACCTGGTGGAGCTGTGAGCTCTTTTGGTCAAGCCAGTTTGTGTTCCGATGTAAATTAAGCATTAGGTACATCAAGTAAAAAAGCCGCATTTCGCGGCTTTTTTATTTTTAAGTCACCAAAAATAAAGAGGCTAGTAGCCTCTTTATTTAATGAAGTTAGGACTCACACATTTCTCCGAAATTAGCGCGTTTTTTGAACTAATAATCGTTAAAAACGATTATTTAGTGAGCAAATAAGCGATAACCGCGTAAGTCCTAAAGTGTTTATTATTTATTTGAGTGGAATGCGTACACCCACACTAATCGCGCTATAGTCATCCATATATTGTACAAAGTCTGCACCCAAACGAATGCCATCTTTGACATTAAAGTCTAAGCCTGCACCATAAGAGAAGGTGTGTTTAAAACCTGAGTCGCTAGGGCTATTGGGGTTATTAGAAGTATATGAAGCATCAATATACGTACCGCCTACTAAGGCATAAGCACTAATACCTTCGGTGATGGTGAGTTGAGGACGCAAAAACAGACTATAAAAGCTATCAACTTTAATTTCATATTGTATATTGCCATTGGCTACTAGCGTATCACTGGCTGTGCTAACGCCTGCTTGCGCTTCAACAGCCAAGTAGTTGTTTAGCTCAGTGCCTGCGCGTAAACGTAGAGCCTCTGGATTAACGTCTGTATTATTCTGACTGTAAGTGCCAAGTTGATAATCAATGCCAATATAGGGTTTTTCGGCGGCTAAAAGTGTGCTGCTGCTTAAAGCAGCCAATAAAGCAACAGTGAGGCGTTTCATTGTTGTTCCTGCGTGTTGTAAAAGGTAGTTCCAAGGTGTAGTGATAATTTGCAAAAATGGCCTGTTTGTCAAGGCTCACGCATCGCAAAACACATATAAACGCTGTTTATTGTACATCATCCATTAAATTATCGCCTAAAAATGATAACCTAAGACATTAAATAAAATGTTTTTGGATTGGGTTATGAAATCGTCTGTTAATATCACTACTGCACGTTTATTGATTACCTGTCCCGATAAAGCGGGGATTGTCAGTGCAGTATCTAATTTTTTATATAATCATGGCGCAAATATTACTGCTTTAGACCAATACTCTACTGCGCCTGAGGGTGGCACTTATTTTATGCGTTTGGAGTTTCAAACACCGCATTTAGATTTGTCGCGTCAAGTGTTAGCTCAAACCTTTGCCGAAGCAGTTGCTAAGCGTTACAACATGATATGGCAGTTAAGTTATGCGGCAGATGTCAAAAAAGTAGCTGTATTAGTGTCGAAATATGATCATGCTTTGTTGGAGTTGTTATGGCGTTGGTCGCGTGGTGGTTTGCCTTGTCAGATTACCGCCGTGATAAGTAATCATGCCGATTTAAAAGAGGCGGTCGAGCAGTTTGGCGTGCCGTTTCATGTAGTGCCAGTCACCAAAGATAATAAAGCGGAGGCTGAAGCCCATATTCATAATTTATTGCAAGGTAATGATTTGGTGGTGTTAGCCCGCTATATGCAAATTTTAAGTGCTGATTTTGTCAGTCAATGGCCGCATAAAATCATCAATATCCATCATTCGTTTTTGCCTGCTTTTGTGGGGGCAAATCCGTATCAGCAAGCCTACGATAAGGGCGTAAAGTTGATTGGCGCAACCGCGCATTATGTGACCGCCGATTTAGATCAAGGGCCTATTATTGAACAAGCCGTTGAGCGTGTGTCACATGGCGACAATGTCGAAACCTTGCGTGAGTTAGGCGAAGATGTGGAGCGTAATGTCTTAGCACGAGCAGTGCGTTGGCATTTAGAAGACCGTGTGATTGTACATGGCAACAAAACCATCGTTTTTGCCTGAGCCTAAGCTGATGCTAAATAATCGTCATTTGTTGAGTAGTCAAAAGTTTTGGGTGCTATTTTCTTTGTATATGGCACAAGGCTTACCTACAGGCATTTTTACCCAAGGTTTGCCTGCTATTTTGCGTAGTTATGATGTGCCATTGAAAGTGATTGGTTTAACAGGCTTATTGGCGATTCCTTGGGCATTAAAGTTTTTGTGGGCACCTTATGTCGATAAGTATTATTCGGCGCGTTTTGGACAGTCTAGGTCATGGATTTTGCCGTTGCAGGCTATAGCAGTATTGTTGTTATTAGTGATAGCTGGTTTTGACCCGAATAGCTTAGCTACAACCCAAGGCATTATCGTTTTTTTTGTATTGATGTTTTTGCTTAATTTGGTAGCGGCTACCCAGGATGTAGCCACCGATGGGTTGGCCGTGCGTAATCTAAATTATGAAGAACGCAGTTGGGGCAATGGCTTACAGGTTGCAGGCTATCGTTTTGGTTTGATTGTGGGCGGAGGATTTTTATTATATTTGATTGGGGTGTGGGACTGGCAATCAGCTTTTTTATTGATGACGGCTTTATTGATGTTGATTACTTTGCCCATCGTTTTTTATCGAGAACCTGCACCAAGTCAGATTAAAGAAACCGTACAGACGGACTCTTATTGGCAAAATTTTAAAAACTTTTTAAGTCATGAGTCTTTTAGACCATGGTTGTTGGTATTGGTGACTTACAAGGTGGGCGAGAGCCTTGGCTCGGCGATGGTTAAGCCGATGTTTATTGATATGGGTTTAAAGTTAGAGCAAATTGGTTTGTTTGTGAGTGTGATTGGCTCATTAGCAACTTTTGCGGGCGCATTACTGGCAGGGCTGTGGGTACGCCGTTTGGGGCGTTATTTGTCGTTATTATATTTTGGTATTTCTCAAGCGGTGGGAGTTGCCTGTTATGCCTATTTGTCGTGGCAATGGCAAGCCGAGCAACAAGTGGTGTTATGGCAAATTTATAGTATCAATGCCATTGAGCATTTTATGAGTGGTTTGGCGGTGGTGGCATTATTAGCCGCGATTATGGATTATTGCCGTCATAGTCATGCAGGGACAGACTTTACCATTCAAGTCAGTATTTTGACGATTTTTGGTGGTTCTGCGAGTTTGTTGGCGGGCTTTTTGGCAGATGCAATTGGTTATACCGCTTATTATTTGGTATCAGCAGGCTTGTGTTTGGTTTTGTTGTGGCCTGTTGTGTTGTGGGGACGTTGGTTAAAAAGATGAATCAAGAGATAAAACATCAATTAGATGCGCGTGGTTTGTTGTGTCCTGAGCCTGTGATGATGTTGCATAAAATTGTCCGACAAATGCAGCTAGGGGAGCTGTTGGCTGTTTATGCGACCGACCCTTCTACACAACGAGATATTCCTAAGTTTTGTCAGTTTTTGCGTCATCGTTTGGTGGAGCAAACAGTTCATGATAATGGTGAGTTTTATTATGTGATTGAGAAGGGCATTTAGTGTTTTCGTATTATCGCCATTTTACCCCCATTAACAGTAGACCCAAAAAAACACCTAAAGATAGAGGGTTAAAAAGTGAGTCAAATATGAATACACAAAAAACTATTGTAATCATCAACGTTTGAGTTGTCCAAAAAGTAAAAGTTGTTAGTTTTTCTTCTTTATGAAAACTCCATAGTAAAGATTTTACTATGCCACAGAAAATCCAATACAAAAATAAGCTAACTTCTGCAATGTTCTGATCAAATAAATATAAAAAGTAGGCAAAAGGGCGTTGCCAATAGTCGGGATTAGTAGATTTTTGGCTAAGTGAGTTGTGCGGACAGAAGCTGCTATAGCAACCACTTTGTACAACATCGAACTTTTGTCCAATAACGGTATCATGGAAATTATTTTCTTCTTGCTTATCAGAGGTATGTGCTTTGACAATTTGTGTATTATCATCAAGTTTAATGATAATTTCTCGCTCCCAGCCATTTCGGTCATAACTTTTTTTGCCTGTCCCTTTAATAAGGGTTTTTTGCCACTCACCAACGGCAATTACTGTTCCAGAATGCACATGAGCTGTCATTAGAAATTGTGCCACACTAAAGCTAATCATAAACGCCATAAGAAAACAAAAAGCAATTATCGTTTGCAAAAAGATGTCTTCAAAAAACTGCTTAATGCGCTTACAGATAATACGTAGCTGTTTTATCATTTATTATGTATCCATCTTTGTTTTAGTCTTTTTAAATTAACACTCAACCGCCAATTTAATAACACACAAGCCACGCCTAAGCCCGTAATCAAACCAAACCAAAAACCATACACTCCTAATGTTTGGCCATGCCATAGTGGAAACATAGCCAAACCATAACCAACAGGCAAAGCCACCATCCAATAAGCAATCAAGGTCATTATCATCGGACTGCGCGTGTTTTGAATACCACGCAAACAGCCTGCCGCGCCCACTTGCAGTGCATCAAACACTTGATATGCAGCCGCAAATAGCAATAAATCTGCGGCTAACTGTTGTACTTGCTGATGTGGCGTATAAATACTGGTAATCATCTCGCGACATAAAATAATCATCGTTGCTGACAGACAAGCAATGATTGTCGTGGTGATTAAACCCACTTGCCGAGTGCGTTGTACCCCTGCTAAATCGTGGCGACCATAGGCTTGTCCTGTACGAATAGTCATGCTAATTGCCAAACTGAGCGGAATCATAAACAATAACGAAGTGACAGATAAAGCCACCTGATGTGCTGCCACCACTAATTCACCTAAAGGGCTGACTAACACGGCGATACACGAAAACAAGCTGACTTCAAAAAAAATCGCTGCCCCAATCGGAAATCCTAATTTGCTTATATGCCAAATCAAGCCCAAAGCAGGCTTTAGCTCACCTTGCAACAAACGGGTTTTGGCAAAGTGGGGGGCATACAACACATAGGCTAATAAAACCAACATCATACTGGTCATAACTATGGCACTTGCCCAGCCACAACCCGCACCCCCCATTTTGGGTACACCCCATAAACCATAAATAAAGACATAGTTGGCAGGAATGTTGAGCAGAATACCCAATAAACTAATCACCATGACGGGTTTGGTATAGCCTAATGCTTCGCTATAAAAACGTAATACACAAAAAATGGCCACGGCGGGCATCCCATACGACACGCCATGTAAATACAATTCGGTTTGTTGCTGTAAATTATTTGGCACATCTAGTAAGGGAAAAATAAAACTAATCTGTTGCAAAATAACCATGCCCACTAAGCCGATGACCAAACCCAACCATAATGCTTGATGCGTGATGCGAGGAATTTCCTGATACTGTCTTGCACCATAGGCGGCAGCTACCAGAGGAGTAGTGGCCATCACAATGCCCGAAATCAGCAAAAATAACGGCAGCCAAACACTAGAACCAATTGCAACTGCTGCTAAGTCCAAAGGGGAAACTTGGCCAGCCATCACCGTGTCAATAAAACCATAACCTGCTTGCGCGAGTTGAGTTACTAAAATCGGCATCATTAAAATACGCAATGCCTTAAATTCGCTGCGCCATGTGGCTTGAGTATTTGGCATTACATGGTGTGTCCGTGATAGAACCATGTATTTTTTAGGCTCAATACCATATCTTCTAAAAATTGTGGAAAGTTGATTTTACTTTGTTTTTGATAAAAAAGAGCTTTTTTCCAAACTTCATCAAAAGGGGCAAGCTGTGGATTTTTAAAGGCAAAGACAATTTCGTTGCCACTTTGACATTTAACGGTGACGGTTTTTTTATCAAAACAACGATGAATACGGTCTAAATTACGTCTAAAGTAAGCATCTTTACGCCATAAATTAACCACTAATATCCCTTGTTCGGTTAAAGCTTGATAACAATGTTGAAAAAACTGCTCGCTGGCAATCGCATCGGGCATTCCTTGGCCATCATAGGCATCCAACAAAATCACATCACAATCATTAACCCGTTGTTGAATATACTCTGAGCCATCGGCTTCAATAATTTTAAAACGTTGATTATTAGCAGGAATCTGAAATTTATCTCGATAAGAAATCACTTCAGGATTGATTTCAACGGTGGTGATTTTAGTAGTCGGCAGGTGTTTATAACAAAATTTAGATAAAGAACCGCCGCCTAATCCAATCAGTAAAATATGCTTAAACGCTTCCTGTAACACCATAAAAGTCATCATCACTTGGGTATATTCAAACTCTAAAGCAAAAGGGTCGCTTTTACGCATTACGCTTTGCAGCGCATCGTGATTAAATTGCAAGCTAATGGTATTTTTAGTTTCGTAAGTGTATAGCACATCGGTTGAAGGCGTTTGGTTGGTTTTGGACATAAATCTAATCAGAATAACAGGACTTACGCATTGCACCGCAATTAGCGCGTTTTGTGAACATAAAGGCGTTAAAAACGCCTGAAATGTGAACAAATAAGCGATAACCGCGTAAGTCCTAAATAAAAAAGTGGCCTAAAATGACTTGAATAATGGCACGATAGTCTCTTACTTAAAAGCCGAGAGTTGCCGATACTACAAACATAAAATCACGACCCATAATTACGATAGAGGTGCAAAATGTCAACACATACTACGGTAACTCCTGCTGGTACAACAAATATTCCTGTGAGACGTATGGATTTTGAGTTTGACGATGCCATTCCTAAGTATTGGTTTGATAATAACCCGTTTTTAACCATGTTGTTAACAGGCTTATCTTGTGTGTTTCCCGAAGGTGAGCGGATGTTTATGCGTGCGGTACGCCATTATCAAGACCAAATTACCGACCCAGAATTGCAAAAAGAAGTACGTGCTTTTATTGGCCAAGAAGCGCATCACGGCAAAGAGCATCAAAGTTTTAATAACTTAATGGCCAAAAAAGATTTACCCATTGCCATGATTGAAGCCTTTGTCAAACAAGCGATTGCCTTTGAAGAAAAGAATTTATCCAAAGAAAGAATGTTGGCCAAAACCTGTGCTTTAGAACATTTTACCGCTATGTTTGCCGAAATGATTTTAGAGCATCCAGAGTTTTTGGATGGTATCGATGAACGTTTAAAACCTTTGTGGTTATGGCACGCAGTGGAAGAAAGTGAGCATAAAGCAGTGGCTTATGATGTATATCAAACAGCCGTTGGTAGTTATTGGACACGGGTCAGTGAAATGGCGGTGACGAGTGTTTTGTTTAGCTTTTTTACAGGCTTACATACTGTACAGTTGATGCGCGCATCAGGTGAGCAGCGTAATGTCAAAGCGATTGCCCAAGGCTTAAATAAGTTAGTAGGACGTAAAGGATTTTTTAGAGGTATGTTGCCGCAATACTTAGCTTATTATCGTCCTGACTTTCATCCTAATCAACGTGATAGTACGGCGTTACGCAATAAAGGTTTGTTGTTATTAAAGCAGTATTTGGGCGATAAAATTGCTTTGGCTGCTTAACTTTTAAAGTACAGGACTTACACATTTCACCGAAATTCGTAAGTCCTAATCTGTTAATAAAACCAAATGGCGGGCTTAGGCTCGCCTTTTTTGTTTGTCATCGGTAAAAAGTGTAGAGTGCGCTATAACTTCAATCGGCAATCCTGTTAAGCTCAACGGCTGGAAATTTTAGGAATAACAGGGCATGAATACTGTGTTATCGACTGAACATAACGCGCGTTTTGCCGCTTTTGTCATAGTAGCTTTAGGGTTTATGGTGGCAGTTAAACTGGGGTTATTAGTGCCTGTTTATGCAGGGTTATTAGCTTTTTGTTTGGTAACACGCTTTTCGGAGAAAATTGTTGATGAGCGTATCCGCTCTATTCGCTCTAAATGGATAGCGACTACCTTAGTGACTGTATTGGTGGTGGTGGTGTTGATGGGCGCGAGTGCAGGTATTCATGCTTTGTTACGCGCCACGACCGATGTTCATGAATTGATGTTAAAAATGAGCGAAATTTTACATTCGGCACGCTCATGGTTACCCGAAAAAATCAGCAAAGCCATTCCGCAACAAAGTGATTTATTAACCAAACTCAGTGAATGGTTGCGTACTCATGCCGCCGAAATTGGCACATTTGGTTTAGGTGCATTAAAAGGTATTGGTTTAGCCTTGTTTGGGGTATTGTTGGGCGCGTTAATTGCGGTCAGTGATGCAACACGCAGTAGCAGTTTTGGTAAAGTAACGACTCAATTATTGGCGCAAGTTGTGGCTTTGCGCGAGTCGTTTTGGCGCGTAGCGATTGCCCAAGTAAAAATTTCCGCACTCAATACGGTACTAACAGGTATTTATTTGGCAATTATTTTGCCAATGTTTGGTGTGCAATTACCTCTAATTAAAACCTTGATTGCTGTGACTTTTATTGCAGGTTTATTGCCTGTAGTGGGGAATTTAATTTCTAATACCGTGATTACTATTATTAGTTTAAGTCACTCCTTTGCGGTGGCGGTAGCGGCATTAGGCTTTTTGATTGTTGTGCATAAACTTGAGTATTTTATCAATGCGCGTATTGTAGGCACACAAATCAATGCCCGTGCATGGGAAATTTTGTTGTGTATGATGGTAATGGAGCGTTTATTAGGTTTGGTGGGAGTAGTGGTTGCACCTGTATTTTATGCGTGGCTGAAAGCCGAATGGCATCGTTGGGATAAAGTTGAGCAAAAGCCAGTCAATTTGCAGCAGTTATAATTCAACCTTGACACAACAATACCCTACAGACTGTACTAAGAGCAACTAGCATCCCTGTGGCAAATAGTGTAATTTGCAGCCTTTATTTTAGGACTTACGCGCTTATTAGTAAAATGCGTAAGTTATAACCTACTAGGGCGTGATTTTGTGGAAACAATGACAATGAAAAAACTATGGGTAATGACGACTTTATCGGCTGCGGTGATGTTGGCAGCGTGTAATAAACCAGCAGATAGTGCTAAAAAATTAGAAACTGAAGATGCAAAAGCAGCTTACAGTATTGGTTATATGACTGCAAAATCTATGTCCGCACAAGTACCCAGTTTAGAAACTAAAAGTTATATTGCAGGTTTTAAAGATGCTTATGCCAAAAAAGATCCTGCTATTAAAGAAGAAGACATGAAAACGGTATTGATGGCTTTTGAAGCTAAAATCCGTAAAGAAGCTGAAGATAAACAGAAAAAAGATGCTGCTGAAGCCGTGACTAAAGGTGCTACTTTCTTGGCAGAGAATGGCAAAAAAGCGGGTGTAACCACTACAGCATCAGGTTTGCAGTATGAAGTTATCAAACAAGGGACTGGCGCAAAACCAACAGCGACTGATACCGTTAAAGTTCATTACGAAGGTAAATTGTTAGACGGCACAGTATTTGACAGCTCAATTAAGCGTGGTGAGCCTGTCACTTTCCCGTTAAATCAGGTGATTGCAGGCTGGACAGAAGGTGTGCAATTAATGGCGATTGGCTCTAAGTATAAGTTTGTGATTCCCGCAAATTTAGCTTATGGCGAACAGGGCGGCGGGCCAATTCCACCTAATTCGGTATTGACTTTTGAAGTTGAATTATTGGAAATTGTGAAGTAAGACGTTATAAAATAAAAAATGGGGCTTTAATGCCCCATTTTTTTTATAATAACTTTTCGATATCTGCTATCTCAACATGGTCACTAATGTCTTTGCCATAATACGCTAGTAAAATTTTACCGTTTTCATCAATCATAAAATCTGCAGGAATCATATTCATGTCGCCTTCAACTTTACCGGGTAAATGACCCTCTTTGAGTGCTTTAGCAAAAGTACCAAGTTGTAATGCGCCAGTCACAAAACCTTTCCATGAGCCTTCAACACCATATAAGCGATATAAGTCTCTTTCGGGATTGGGAATAATACGAATGGGGCTAGGCTCTTTGCCCGCATATTCTAAAATGCTGCTTTTAGGCGATTGAAAAACCGCAATCGTTTCTAAACCTTTAGCTTGCCATTCGGCTTGTTTTTGCGTGAGTGCATGAAAGCGTAAATTACAAAAAGGACATGAGGCATAACGATAAAACGATAATAATACTTTTTTACCCTTTAATTGTTGGTTGCTAATAGCAATATCGTACAAGTCATGACTGTTAAATGAGGGGGCTGTTTGACCTTGAGTTAAACGCATGATTTTTACCTGTCATTAAAGATTAACAGAGTTTAGATGTACGATAGTGCTAGCTGTTACACTTAAATTGAATATATTTAGGAATTTTTTATGAATGCTCAACAATTTGAAAGAATTCAGCAACTTGTAAAGCCAATTACTGCGACTGGTCAATGGCTGTTGCCCAAAGTAATTAAATGTTTATTGGTCGGATGTTTGTCGATTGGGTGGCTGATTTTTTATGTGATGCAGTGGTGGCCGTGGCACGGTGCATGGTTAATTCCTTTGATTTTATTTGCTTTTCCTTTGTTGGTTTTAGGTATTTGGTCGTTGTTATTATGGGATTTAGCGGATTTACCTCAAGCCTTAGATGACTTAAAACAAGGTGTAACGGGTTTAAAAGACAAAGCGACTCGTGATAAAAAGGAGGCTGTAAAAGTTGTAGTACGGTTAAGCAGTGCGCGTAAATTACCGAGTTTATTAAAAGAGTTATGGTCTTTAGTGCAGGGCGTGGATACGCTTAGAACTATAGTCACTCATGTGATTTTTTTAGCTAATCCCATCAGTTGGTTGCTATTTATACTGTCATGTTTGGCAGTAGGTGTTTATGCTTTTGCCGCGGTAGTGACAGTTTTTTTGTGGTTGTGATAATCCTAATAGTTAAAAGTGTTAATATGTGTCCGATATTTAGGCAAATGGATGGTAGTTGGCGATGCAAATCGTGTTAATTATAGTCAGTAGTGCGGTGTTATCGAGCATATTAACGGCATTGCTGATGGTATGGCTGTGGCGACAAATTTGGCGTGAGCAATTAGAACAGCGTTTACGTCAATTACAAGACGACATGGGGCGTACGGTTGAAACGCGTGTGAGGCGAGTCGTCACCGAGAGTTTAGCCGATATTAAACCATCAGATGTGTGGCGTGAAACAACGTGGAAAGCAGCTAAGTCTGGTTCTGATTTATTGAGTGATAGTTTTAGTGCGTTATTAGCCAAATGGCGCAAACAACCCGATGATATAAGTTAGACAAAAACCGTTAACAGCATGATGCCTGCACTCATAGCAATCACGGTACTGGTTAATTTGACCAATAATCGTGTTTGTGTCATTTGTTGTTGTAATAAACTTTGTACTTCTGCTAATTGTTTTTGTTGTGCTTGTACTTCAAGGTTGAGTGCAGCAATTTCGGCGCGAGTTTGTTTAATCAATGCGGGCAAAGGTTGTAAATCACGCAACCACGACAAGTCTTGTTCGGTGAGTTTTTGCCATAACGCATTGATAGGCCAATGGGTTTTAATCCAATGTGCTGCCGCAGAACGTAAGTTAAACTCTTGCAATAAATGCCGTAAATGTTGCAATAAGTTACTATCACCCCATAAATGCAAATGACCGCGTGACTCCGCGTGTTGTTCGGACTCTAGCCCCAACAATGTCCAAACTAAATCGCGTACTTTGCCACTCAGACGGACTTGTACTTCACCCAAAGGTTTTGGACTGACTTCGATGCCGTGGGTGGTAAACAATAAATAAAATACTTGGTAGGGAGCAAACGTTTTTACCCGTACCACAATGCCATCAAGCTGCACCAACTGATGGCGGGTAGCAGGATCCAAATCAACAAAAGCGTTGAGTAAACTCTCTAAGCTATTAAGCCAAAAATAGCCTAATGATGAGCGTTGATGATGATGAAATTGTGCGCTACTCATATTGTTATCGTGTCCGCGTAGCGGTCGAAAGACCAGTCTAAAAAATAAAGCGTTGTTTGTTATTTTAGTGGGGGAAAACGCTTTTGTAAAAGTTGAGTCAAGCCTCCTATCTTGTCAGACAATTTGCCTTTGTGCTAGTGTCTAAAGTGCTAGTATAGTCACCTTTATAAAATTTTTTGTACTCTTTTGTTATTAAGCGCAAGAGCTATCACTGTCCGTTGTTATTTGGGGAATACCATGTCTGTAGAAAAAAAAGCGACTGACAAGCCGCGTAAACTCAGTTCTGCCGCCGATTTGCGTAAATATACACAAGAGATTTGGTTGGCGGGCTTGGGGGCTTTTTCGCGTGCCGAAGAAGAAGGTGGCAAACTATTTGATAACTTGGTCAAAGTAGGTGAAGAATTAGAGTCTAAGACTCGTGATATTGCCGATAACACCGTAGAAACCGTCGTTGAAGCGCGTGATAAAGTGTTAGAAAAAGCCAGCGATACCCGTGAAAAAGTAGAGCGTGCTTTTGATGATAAATTATCTGCCGCTTTGGGACGTTTGGGGATTCCGAATCATCGTGAGTTAGACTCTATCAATCAGCGTTTAGATGCTTTAACCCAAGTTTTACAGCAGTTGACCGACCAAATGCGTGAAAATCAACAAGCTAACAAAAAGTAGTTTGTTGGACGTTAAACAGAAAACCCGCTCAGGCGGGTTTCTTTTTAGGACTTACGCGGGTATCGCTTATTTGCTCGCCCCCTACACCCCTACCTTCGGCATCCCCCCTTATTAAGGAAGGACTGAGGGAGGGATAAAACGCGCTAATTGCGGTGCAATGCGTAAGTCCTATTTTTTCAATTAGCTTTTTAAATGACGATAATGAGCAAAAATGTCTTTTAGGCCATAACGTGGTTTAAAATCAAAGGTTTGGCTAAATAAAGAACCATCAATAGTGGCGGCATGTTTAAAATAATCAAGCAAATGAGGGGGAAATAATTCACGTTTGCTGACTTTTGCAATTAACATCGGCATAGCTTCGGGTATAGACGGAATAGGCAGTTTTTTACAGCCGCATAACTCAACTGCGACTTGATAAGGCACACAATCATCGGGCGCAATGTTGTAAATCCCTGCATGGTTTTTTTCAAAAGCAACGACAATGGCATCGGCCATATCTTCCAAATGAATAAACTGCATCATCGGTGAATAGCCCATTAACACGGGTACACGTTTTTGCATCAGTAATTGACTGAGTGTGTTATTAACGCCTGGCCCAACAATATTACAAGGGCGTAAAATAGTGATGTTAAGCTCGGGATATTTCCACAAATAAATCGTTGATAAGTTTTCTAATTCTACGGAATCCACCAAGTCCATAGTAATGCCTGCCGCTTTGAGTGGCGCGCTTTCGCTTAAATAAGCAGGGTTGAGTGGATGTGCGCCATAAACAAAATAAGTGGATAAAATGACCGTTTGTTTGACATGGTATTTGCGAGCGAGGTCTAACAAACGCTGACTACCAATGACGTTGGCATTATAACGGCCTTCACGACTGTTTTCGTTAGAGCCAATACGACCTAAATGAATAATGCCGTCAAAGTTATATTCTTTAAATAAATCTTCAAAACGGCGTTTATTAAAGTCTAAACGATAACTGGGAATATCTTCGGGCATACTCACTTCGCGCCGTGTATCACACACCACTAAGCGGTATTTGTCGCGTAAGCGAGCAATCACTTGTTGCGCTAATGCGCCTGCTGCTCCCGTAATTAAAATGCAAGGTAGAGCGCTTGTTGTCATTATTTTGCTCCTTGTTTATGTTGAGCTTCAACGATTAACTGTCTAATTTTGGCTTTAACGATATTTACTTTAGCTTCCAATTCATCTTCGGAGTGAACGGGCCCTTGAAAATATAAGGGTTCACCAAAGTTTAAGGTGACACGCGCAGGAATGGGCAGGGGTAAAGTAATAGGAAAGTAGGGTAAACCAAATTTTTGTGCCAAACCTTTGGCATTTCCTAACATCGGTAACGCTTCTTCACAGCCAACAATCCCTACGGGAATAATCGGTGTGTTGGTTTCGATAGCAATATCCATAAAACCATTACCAAAACGTTGTAACTGATAACGTTTGGCAAAGCCTTTACCTGTACCACGTATGCCTTCGGGAAAAACAATCACTGCTTCATCTTGTTTAAGCATATCTAAACAATTTTGAGTTTGGCCTGTCACTGCCCCAATTTGATTAAAAAAATCGCCTATATAGGGAAAACTGGTAAACAAACGTTCAACCATTGCTCTAGGGACACGCGGAGCATAAGGATTACTTAACAAGCTATAACCAAGCAAAGCCCCATCTAAAGGCAAATAACCTGAGTGATTAGCTATAATTAATACCCGACCTTGTTTGGGTATGTTTTCGCGGCCATAAGCACGGACTTTAAAATAATGCTCATATAAAAAACGCACGGCGGAGGCAGCTTTATAAGCAGTCGCTCGATGATAGCCCCATCGGTCATAATCTAAGCTGCCAAGAGGTTTGGGTGCATTATCAATATTGCGTTTGAGGTCGGGTGGTAATAACCAGTCATTGAGTTTCTTTAAAGGCATGTTGTATTCCTGATAGCAAGATAATTTTTAATATATCCTAACAGTAACCCAGTCAGACTGTTAAGTTAAACACAAAATAACAGATTTTTAGATGGGAAATAGAATACACTTCGCTACTTGCCCTTGACCCCGTACTATGGCCATTGATATAACAGCAAACTGTTAATTTGTCGGTGTGACTGCTCATCGTCTCTTGTTGGGTATAGAGTACAAAGTGGCTATCTGAATTTTTATGAAAAAGCGTTTGACTATAACGAAGAGGATAAAATGAATAAATCTGAATTAATCGAAGCGATTGCCGCCTCTGCTCAATTAACTAAAGCAGATGCCGCCCGTGCTTTAGATGGTTTTACCAGTGCCGTGACTAGCGCATTACAAGCAGGCGATAACGTAAGTTTGATTGGTTTTGGTACTTTTAGTGTCAAAGAACGTGCAGCTCGTAAAGGCCGTAACCCTAAAACGGGTGTAGAGCTGGATATTCCAGCGAGCAAAGTGCCTGATTTTAAAGCAGGTAAAGGCTTAAAAGATGCGATTGCTTCTTAAGATGCACAAGTCCTAACATGCTAAGCGCGCCCCGATGGGCGCGTTTTATTTTTGCTTTTTGGTTGGTGGTGGAGTTTTATGCAAGCCTTTCGTGATTTGGTACGAGGTTGGCTAGGTAAAGCCTTGTTAATCTTGTTTCTTGTGCCGTTTGCCTTAGTGGGTATTGAGTCTTATTTTGTTGGTGGAAAAGCAGCACCTGTGGTGACTGTCAATGACGAAGAAATTAGTCAATTTGACCTTGACCGTAGTGTTGACCAACAAAAGCAACGATTGTTAGCGAGTATGGGCGAAAATCCTGATGCGACCTTGATTGACAATAGCGTGTTGCGTCAAGAGGTTTTAAAAGGTTTGGTAGAGCGTGCTTTATTAACGACACAAGCCAAAAAAGTCGGCTTTTTGGTTGATGATGCCACGATTAGTCGTTTGATTCATGAAACCCCTGCTTTTCAAGAAAATGGGGCTTTTTCGCAAACCCGTTATGAACAAATGTTGCGTAATGCAGGCGAAGACCCTGTCAACTTTCCTCAAAAAGCTAAAAAAGAAATTGCTGTTTCGCAATTAGTAGGAGGCATCAGTCAAACAGCATTTGTCAGTGCTAAACAGCTAGATGCATTATCGGCTTTAGATAATCAAAAACGGGATGTTCATATTGCCGTCGTATCGGCAGCGAATTATTTAAACCAAGTACAAATTACGGATGCCGAAGTACAGACTTATTATCAAGCCAATACCAACAAATACACCACCGAAGAAAAAGTGGCCGTTGATTATTTGGTGTTAAGCTCGGTGTTATTTACCGATAAAGTGTTAATTACCGATGCGGATATTGAAGCCCGTTATGCCGAAAAAGTGAAAACCTTAGCGGATAATGAGCAACGCCGTGCGGCACATATTTTAATTAAAACCACCGATAGCGTCAAAGAAGCCGATGCCTTAGCCAAAATTCAAGACATTGAGAAAAAAGTTAAAGCAGGTGGCGATTTTGCCGCTTTAGCCAAACAGTTTTCGCAAGATGAAGGTTCGGCACTTAACAATGGTGATTTAGGGTTTGTGGGCAAAGGTGCGTTTGTGCCTGAGTTTGAAAAGACCATGTATAGCCTTAAAGCGGGTGAAATGTCTGCGCCTGTCAAAACACAGTTTGGCTATCACCTAATTAAATTGTTAGAAGTGCAGCAAGCTCCTGTGCCAACGATGGCCGAAATTCGTCCTGAATTAGAGGCAGATGTACGCGCCATTAAAGCAGAGGAATTATATGCCGAAGCGATTGAAAAAATGGATGCTTTAGCCTATGAGTCTTCTGATTTAAGTGAAGGTGCTAAACAATATGGTATGACCGTACAAAGCTCGCCCTTGTTTGCAAAAACAGGTGGTACAGAAGGTTTGGCCGCCAATCGTAAAATTGTGCAAGCGGCGTTTAGTGACGAAGTATTAAAAGAGGGAAAAAACTCTCAAGCGATTGCTTTGGATGCTAAACACAGCGTATGGATTCGTTTAAACAAACATGAGCCAGCACGAGTTAAGCCTTTAGCCGAAGTGTCTGCTGATATTAAAACTGCGTTACAATTGGATAAAGCCAGTCTATTGGCTAAACAACAAGCCGAAGCAATGACTAAGTCTTTAAATGAAGGTAAGGCAGCTAGCAGCTTGGCGGTAACATGGCAAGACTTTATGGCTTTGCGCCGTGATGCGCCAGTACCTGTAGCCAGTATTTTAAAAGTAGCGTTTAGATTGCCTGCACCTAAGGCAAATACATGGACGGCAGCGAGTACCGCATCGGGTAAAGATTATGCGGTGGTGGCGGTGAGTAAAGTCGATGCAGGTGTGTCGAGCTTGAGCGATGAGCAAAAGAAACAGTTTGGTACTTTGTTAGCTAATGCTCGCGGTCAGCAAGAGTTGCAAGATTACATTGCTTATTTACGCACCACAGCAAAAATCAAGCAAACGGAAGTCAAAAAGGACGCTGAGTAAATTTACAGGACTTACGCATTGCACTGCAATTAGCGCGTTTTGTACCCCCTCAGTCCACTCTTAATAAGGAGGGATGCTGAAGGCAGGGTGGTAAATGCGAGCAAATAAGCGATAACCGTGTAAGTCCTAATATAGTAAGTTTTAACACAAGACAAAGGCAGACTTAGGTCTGCCTTTTGTTTGGAATATATTGATGAAAACCATTAGCTCACGACAAAATCCCCTGATTAAAGAAATCCATCTTTTGGCTAACTCTGCAAGTGAACGACGCAAACAGCAAAAAACACTGTTAGACGGGGTGCATTTAATTCAGGCGGCTTTGGCTCATCGTGTGGCTTTAGAAACGGTGTTTGTCAGTGAGCATGGCTTAAAGTCGCCTGAAATTGGCCAATTGATGACCGAACTAGAACAACAACGTATTTCGTGTATTTTATTGACCGATAGTGCTTTTAATTACATTAGTCCGAGTGATAGCCCAACAGGTGTTTTGGCGGTGATGACTTGGCAAAATCCTGTTTTTGTTGTACCAAGTCAATCGTGTGTAATTTTGGAGGCAGTGCAAGATACAGGTAATTTAGGCACTATTTTACGCACCGCAGCCGCAGCAGGGATAAGTGATGTGTTGTTAAGTGAGGGGTGCGCTCAGGCGTGGTCGCCGCGTGTGTTACGCGCATCAATGGGCGCACATTTTGTGTTGAGTATTCAAGAGAAAATAAGTATTGAAGATGTTGTTGCACAATTTAAAGGACAAGTATTAGCCACAGGTTTAGATAATGCTAAGTCGTTATATGATTTAGATTTACGACAACCGAGTGCATGGTTGTTGGGTAGTGAGGGGCAGGGTTTGTTGGCACAAACACGGGCTTTGGCGCATCAACAAGTGATTATTCCGATGGTGCAGGGTGTGGAGTCATTAAATGTCGCGGCGGCGGCAGCAGTGTGTTTGTTTGAACAACGAAGACAGATATTGGTGGGATGATTTGTAGCGGATTGGCTTCCCAACTTTTTGTTTTATAATTGTTTTTTAATTAAATGTGCTGGACTTAAAGTCAAAGCCAATCGAACCTGTCAAACCGAAAAAAGTCCCCCCTTTGTTGGCAAAGAGGGGTTGACAGAGTTTTTTACAACTCCATCGGCGGCATTGCGGTGGTATTAAAGCCACCATCAACATATAAAATCTCACCACTAATGCCCGAAGCCAAGCTAGAACACAAAAAGGCGGCGGCATTGCCTACTTCTTCAATAGTCACATTACGGCGTAACGGCGTGGCTGACTCATTATAAGCCAACATCTTTCTAAAGTTTTTAATACCGCTAGCGGCTAAAGTACGAATCGGCCCTGCGGAAATACCATTCACACGTACTCCCAAAGGCCCTAAACTGGAGGCCAAATAACGCACATTGGCTTCTAAAGAGGCTTTGGCCAAACCCATGACATTATAATTAGGTAACACGCGCTCCGAGCCTTGATAGGTTAAGGTTAAAATATTACCTTGCGCGTTGACCAAAAGCGGTTTGGCGGCTTTGCTCAGAGCAGTTAAGCTGTAGCTGCTAATGTCATGCGCCATTCTAAACCCTTCGCGGGTGGTCACATCGACAAAATCACCTTCGAGTTGGTCAGCAGGTGCATAAGCCACCGAATGAACTAAGGTGTCTAAACTGTCCCAGTGTGCGCCTAATTGCACAAATAATTGCTCAATTTCGTTATCATTGGCAACATCACAGCTAAAAACCAAAGATGAACCAAAACTGGCGGCAAATTCTTCAACGCGTTTTTTGAGTTTGTCGTTTTGATAAGCAAACGCGAGTTGCGCGCCTTCACGGTGCATAGCGGCAGCAATGCCATAAGCAATGGATAATTTGCTGGCAACGCCAACAATTAATACCCGTTTATTTTGCATAAAACCCATCATTTGCTCCTGTTATTTTGGTGCGGCAGTGTGGACAAAAGAGCCTGTTGCTAAAAAAGCACTGATTTGCTTGATGACGCTGCGCGAGTTTGACATAAAAGTATGACCATTATCTACTTGTATAAAATCTTTCATTTCGCTGAGTTTGGTACTTTCAACAGAGACTTTGCCATCATTTGCCCCCTGAAATAAAGTCGCAAACCACGGGTCAGAACTTGAGCTACCTGCAATAATGCCCACTTCAAAAGTCAATGGTTTTAAATCATGTACTAAACTTTGAGCATCTGTGCCTAATTGTTGTCCTGCGGGGCCTGTTAGCCACTTAAACCACCAACTATCTTTATATTTATCAACGACTTCACTGCCATGATTCGGTGCGCCAAGCATGACAATACGTTTTACCAAAGGATGTGCCGCATGTTGATTAAAATAAGCACGCACCAAAATCCCACCCAAAGAATGTGTGACAAAGTGAATGTTTTTAGCTTGGTGGTGCTCGCATTGTTTGATGCTGTCGCCAACAATCGCTGACAGTTCAGGAATGGATTTTTTTCGTGATAAATAACTTTGATTAACGACAAGATAATCTTGTTTGTGTAATGCAGATTCTATTTGACGCATTGACCACGTAGAACGTCCTAAACCATGTAATAACACCACACAATCCTGAGCAAAAACCAGTGATTGAGCAAACAAAAAAAACAAAGTAATCAATAGTTTCATGGTGTATTAGCAAACGCCGCTTGTAACAGTTGTTGTGTGTAAGCCTGTTGTGGTTGAGCAAACAAAGTCTGTGTGTCATTTGTTTCGACCATCAAGCCATGACGCATGACTAATACCCGATGACTCACCGCTTTAACCACTTTTAAGTCGTGGCTAATAAAAATACAGGCAAAACCCCGTTCGGCCTGCAAACGGCGCAATAACAAAACAATTTGTTTTTGCACGGTGCGGTCAAGGGCGGAGGTTGGTTCGTCCAAAATTAATAATTGCGGCTTTAACACTAAGGCGCGGGCAATAGCAATCCGTTGCCGTTGACCACCCGAAAACTCATGCGGATAACGATGCCGTGATTCGGGGTCAAGCTCAACGGCTTGTAAGGCTTCTATCACCCGTTGTTGTTGTTGAGTGTTATCTAATCCCAAGAGTTCTAAACCTTCGCTAATAATTTGGCCAACACTTAAACGCGGACTTAAACTGCCATAAGGGTCTTGAAACACAATTTGCACATCTTTACGGAGAGGGCGTAATTGTTTTTGACTGAGTGGTACGAGGTCTTGACCCTGAAAAACAATCGTTCCCGATGTAATAGGACTTAAACGGGTAATCGCAAAAGCCAATGTGGATTTACCTGAGCCGCTTTCGCCAACTACGCCAAGCGTTTCGCCCTTTTTGAGCGCAAGACTAATGCCATCGACGGCCTTAATATGGCCAACCACACGTTGCCAAAAGCCCTGTTTGATGGGAAACCATAACCGTAAGTCGTTAATACTCAGCAGCGTTTTGGCATCGGCGGGGAGTGGCACGGCTTGACCATCAGGCTCGGCAGCCAATAATAATTGGGTATAGGGATGTTGTGGTTGACTAAATAAAGTGTGCGTGTCGTTAATTTCGACCAGTAAGCCGTGTTGCATGACCGCAACTCGTTGGGCAAAACGTTTAACCAAACTTAAATCGTGTGAGATAAGCAACACTGCCAAGCCAAACTTGCTTTGTAATTGTTGTAGTAAATGTAAAATTTGTTCTTGTAAAGTGACATCAAGGGCAGTGGTTGGCTCATCGGCAATTAACAAACTGGGATTGTTGGCCAAAGCCATCGCAATCATCACCCGTTGGCGTTGACCACCTGACAATTCATGCGGATAACTGTTGAGGCGTTTTTCGGGTTCGGGAATACCCACTTCATGTAATAATTCAAGAGTGCGCTCTTTAGCTTGTGTTTTGCTAAGAGATTGATGTTGTAAGATATTTTCACTAATTTGTTGTTCGATAGTATGCAATGGATTAAGTGAGGTCATTGGCTCTTGAAATATCATGCCAATTTTTGCTCCGCGTAATTGCTGCAAACGCTTAATTGGAACTTGTAATAAATCTTCGCCATCAAACACAATTTGCCCTTGATACTGAGTATGGTCGGGTAATAAACGCATGATAGATTGTGCGGTTAATGATTTGCCCGAGCCACTTTCACCCACTAAAGCTAGCATCTCGCCTTTTTGGAGGCTAAAACTTACGCCTTTAACGGGTTCGCTACTTACCGTTCCTGTTTGACTAAAACGGACGTGTAAGTCGTTGACTGTGAGTAATGTAGCGGCTGAATTACTGTTTGCGGGGGTCAAAGGCATCGCGTACCGCCTCACCAATAAAAACTAACAAGGTTAATAAAATGGCTAAGGTAAAAAAAGCCGATAAGCCGAGCCACGGTGCGCTCATATTATTTTTGCCTTGTGCAACTAACTCTCCCAACGAGGGCGAGCCAATCGGTAAACCAAAGCCTAAAAAGTCTAAAGAAGTTAATAGACCAATCGCACCCGTAAAAATAAACGGTAAAAATGACAGAGTGGAGACCATCGCATTAGGTAAAATATGTCTAAACATCACTTTGGCATCGCTCAAACCTAAAGCACGAGCGGCACGTACATATTCTAAATTTCGACCACGCAAAAACTCGGCACGTACTAAGCCTGTTAATTCTGTCCAACTAAATAGCAGCATTAAGCCTAATAACCACCAAAAATTAGGCTCAACCAAACTCGCCATAATAATCAGCATAAACAACATGGGTAAACCTGACCAAATTTCAATCACACGCTGACCTAATAAATCAACCCAACCGCCATAAAAGCCTTGAATCGCGCCGACCATAATCCCTACCACCGAGCTACCAATGGTTAAAGTTAAGGCAAATAACACCGAAATACGAAAACCATAAATGATGCGTGCCAATACATCTCTGCCTTGGTCATCTGTGCCTAACCAATTATCGGCAGACGGAGGAGCAGGTGTTGGTACAGTGAGTGTGTAGTTGATGGTGCTATAACTAAAGCGAATCGGTGGCCAAATCATCCAACCTTGTTGCTCAATTAAGTCGGCAACATACGGGTCTCGATAATCGGTGCTACTGGTTAATGTGCCACCAAACGTGGTTTCGGGGTAGTCAGTCAATACAGGGTAATACCATCGCTCTTGATAAGAAACTAACAAAGGCTTGTTATTAGCCCAAAGCTCGGCAAATAAACTAAAAATAAATAAAATCAAAAATAACCATAACGCATAATAACCGCGTTTATTAGCTTTAAAATTGGCAATACGCCGTTGATTAAGAGGAGATAAATTCATCATTAACGCCGACTATTAAAATCAATACGCGGATCAACAAACATATAAGTCATGTCACTGATAATGCGTAGGATTAAACCAATTAAAGTAAAAATATATAATGTACCAAAAATAACAGGATAATCACGATTGATAACCGATTCAAAACTTAACAAGCCTAAGCCATCTAAATTAAAAATCACTTCAATCAAAAATGAGCCTGTAAAAAATACCCCTAATAACGCCGCAGGAAATCCCGCAATAATAATTAACATGGCATTTCTAAACACATGGCCATATAACACTTGATTATCATTTAAGCCTTTGGCTTTGGCGGTCATTACATATTGTTTATGTACTTCATCTAAAAAAGAATTTTTAGTGAGCATGGTCAAAGTAGCAAAACCACCAATGGTTAAACAAATCGTGGGCAATACCATATGATGTGCGTAGTCTAGTATTTTTTCGCCCGTTGAGAGTTGGGCAAAATTTTCTGAAACTAAGCCTTGCATGGGGAAAATTTGCCAATAACTCCCGCCAGCAAATAGAATAATTAATAAAATCGCAAATAAAAATCCAGGAATAGCATAACCTACAATAATTAAACTGCTAGTAGCCACATCAAAACGCGAACCATGTTTAATCGCTTTTTTAATGCCTAAAGGAATAGAAATTAAATAAACAATCAGGGTACTCCATAACCCCAAAGAAATAGAGACAGGCATTTTTTCTTGAATCAGGCTAATAACGCTCGCATCTCTAAAAAAACTTTGACCAAAATCAAATTGCAAATAATTTTTAATCATTAACCAAAAACGTTCGCTGGCAGGTTTATCAAAGCCGTATTGTTTTTCGAGGTCTTTAATCAGTTGTGGGTCTAAACCTTGCGCGCCACGATAGCTCGAGTCATTATTTTGTGCTTGTTGGCTAATCTCGCCTTGCTCGCTACCTGTCGCACGATTTCCCGTTGTATCTAAACCTTGAATTTTGGCGATTGCTTGTTCGACTGGCCCACCGGGTGCGGCTTGGGTAATGATAAAGTTAATCAGCAAAATGCCAAATAACGTAGGAATAATTAACAATAAACGGCGTAGCACATAAGCTAACACAACAACATACTCCAATTAAGGAAACAAATGTTCCCTCTCCTATTAGGAGAGGGCTAGGGTGAGGGCAAACCTACTTTTTACCTTGTGCTGCGCGTATTTTGGCCAATTTTTGACTATTCGCCCACCAAAAATCTAAACCCAAACCATATTTAGGCTTGGTATTGGGTTTGTCCAAAAAATCCCAATGTGCGATACGATATTTGCCCAAATGATAATGTGGAATCACATAATGACCTGCTAATAATACACGGTCTAAAGCACGCGTTGCTGTCACCAATTGTTCGCGTGAGGGAGCGGTAATAATTTTTTCAATTAAGGCATCAACCACAGGGTTTTTAATGCCAATTAAATTACGACTACTGTTGGTATCCGCTGCTTGTGAGCCAAAAAAGCCGCGCTGTTCGTTACCTGGTGACAAAGATTGTGGAAAACTACCCACGACCATATCAAAATCAAAGCTGCGCTCACGATTGATATATTGTGGAATATCAATCACGCGAATACTCATCTCAATGCCTAAACGCGCTAAATTTTGCTTAAAAGGATGAACAATACGTTCTAATTCGGGCTGTGCGAGGAGTAACTCAAAAGCAAAGACTTCGTTTTTGGCATTCGTGAGTTTGCCATTTTTCATTGTCCAGCCTGCACCACTTAATAATTGTTGGGCGGTCATTAAATTAGCGCGATTATTGCCCGAACCATCGGTTTTGGGTGGCTGATAGCTACCGCTAAATACGTTGGCAGGTAATTGTTTGCGATAGGGTTCTAATAAGGCCAATTCTTGGCCTGTTGGTACACCTGTTGCCGCGAGTTCAGAGTTGGCAAAATAGCTGTTACTGCGCGTATAAGCATTATAAAACAGGCTACGATTACTCCATTCAAAATCAAAAGCATAGGCTAGTGCTTGACGGACTTTAATATCTTGAAATAAGGGACGGCGCGTATTGTATAAAAAGCCTTGCATCCCTTGAGGCATTAAATTGGCTTGTTCATATTTTTTGACCAAACCTTGTTTAACCGCAGGGAAGGTATATTCAGTTGCCCAACTTTTAGCTTTGTTTTCTTGGCGAAAGTCATATTGACCTGCTTTAAAGCCTTCTAAAGCTACCGTCATATCTCGATACGAAACATAGGTAATGGTATTAAAATTATAACGGCCTTTATTGACGGGTAAGTTGGCCGCCCAATAATTGGGATTGCGGGTATAAACAAGGCTACGACCTGCATCAATTTTGCTTAAAATATACGGGCCACTGCCTAAAGGAATATCTAAATTACTGCTATTAAAATTGCGTTTTTGCCAAAAATGTTTGGGTAAAATCGGTTGCTCACCCACAATGAGACCAATTTCGCGGTTATTTTTAGTTTTAAAACTAAATTTGACCCGTTGCGTGTCTAAGGCTTCGATTTTAACAATATCACTATAATAATTTTTTAGTCCCGCCGCGCCTTCTTTTTTAATAATATCAAAGGTAAAAGCTACATCTTCGGCAGTGACGGCTTTGCCATCGCTAAAACGCGCATTAGGATTAAGATGATAAATAATCCAACTGGCATCATCCGTATCGCGCTCAATTTTTTCGGCTAATAAACCATAACGACTAAACGGCTCATCTAAAGATGCAACGGTTAACGAGTCATACAAATAGTCCGTGCCATCAATGGCGTTACCTTTGTCAATAAACGGATTGGTGCTATCAAAACCGCCTAAAGAGGCCAAACGTAAGTCACCGCCTTTGGGCGCATTAGGGTTGGCGTAGCCAAAAGCACTAAAGTTGGCAGGTAAGGCAGGTTTGCCATGCAAAGCAATCGCTGTGCTAATTTCTACAGCAGCAAGGCTGTGCAAAGGTAGGCTAAGGCAAAATAATCCAACAAAGAGTTTTTTCATTTTTTTGTCCCAGTAATCTAGCTCAAAAACAACCGCCGCTAAAATGCGGCGGTAGCTGAGGCTCAAACAGATAATTTTAACTTTTCGCCAAATACAACACGAGGTCTTGACCAGGTTTTAAATTTTTGGTGGCTTTATTCCACGTTTTAAGCTGGCTGACCGAAACCTTATAACGTTGGCTAATAGAATACAAGGTGTCACCACGTTTCACTTCGTAGCTAATACGTTTCACCCGTTCTTTATCTGCTTTGCTTCGTTCTTTGTTTTTAGCAACACGTTTATCTTTTTTGTTGCTATTTTTAGGGTTGTCGTTGTCTTCAGTTTTGGCTTTAGACTTTTTGCTGTTTTTGGCAACACGAGGCGATTCAGCATCATCGTCTTGCGCTACCACTAATTTTTTGCCTGTTTTTAAAGCAGCTTTACTTTTTAAATCATTCCATTCGGCGAGTTGTTTGACGCTGACATCATACTTTTTGGCAATAGAATATAAGGTATCGCCAGAGCGTACTTTGTGAAAAGATTTAGCGGTGGTTTCGGCTTTGTCTTTAGATTTTGCTTCTTTGCTCGTGGTTTTTGCGGCTTTTTCTTTGGCTTGAGTTTCTTCTTTATCGGCTTTTTCTAATAAAGCGATGCGTTCGGCAGCAGGATTGACCAGTTGTTCAACGGCGACTGTTTCACCTGAAACTAAAGTTTTTACCCGTGCCACCACCAATGATTTGCCAACGGCAACACGGCCTTTTTTGCTAATTAATTTGCCATTTAGGCGTTTGAGTGCGGCAGGTGTCGTGTCAAATTTGGCGGCAATACGCTGTAAAGTATCACCTTTTTTAACCACATAACGTTTGTTGACGTTAATAAAACGCTCAGGTGCAGGTAAGCTGGCGAGTAATTCTTCAAAAACTTCGGGCGTGTTTAAAGGCACTAAAACCCGATGTGGCCCATCAGGACTGGTTGCCCAACGCATATAACCAGGATTAAGCTGATACAGTTGTTTGGTGGTTAAACCCGCTATTTTGGCTACGGCTGCCAAGTCCACTTGATTTTTGGCATAAGTTTCACGAAAGTGAGCTTGATTAACAATCGGTTTTAAATTTACCCCAAAGGCTTCTGGGTTTTTAATCACTTGTGCGACAGCTAAAAAACGTGGCACATAAGCCATCGTTTCGGCGGGCATACGCAACGACCAATAATCAGTGGGTAAGCCTGCGGCTAAATTACGGTTAATCGCTTTTTGGATATTGCCAGGCCCCCAGTTGTAGGCGGCTAAGGCTAATTCCCAAGAGCCAAACTTATTATAAAGTTGAGTTAAAAATTTGTAGGCAGCACGCGTTGATTCTAAAACATCACGCCGACCGTCATACCACCATGTTTGACGTAAGCCAAAAATTTTGCCCGTACCAGGAATAAATTGCCATAAGCCTGCTGCTTGGGCAGGTGATGTAGCAAAGGGGTCATAAGAACTTTCAATAATTGGTAATAAGGCTAATTCGGTCGGTACGCCCGCTTTTTCAGCTTCGGTGACGGTGTGATACAAATAATAACTGGCGCGCGCCGTCATACGGTCTAAATAACTTTGGTGTTTGGCAAACCATGCGCGTTGTGCAGCAATACGTTCATTATCTATTGGTTCAAGTTTAAAGCCTGCACGAGTACGCTGCCATACATCACCAAATTTAGCTAAATCTTCGGGGCTAAGTGCTGCCGCTTCCATCTCGGTTACGCCCAGCAGTTCGTCTATATCGTCTTGGCTGGCAACTAAACCCGTGGTGTTATAATAATCATCGTACTGTTCATCATCAGGCGTATTTTGCTCATCACTTGCCGAGAAAAAATTTGAAATTAAAGATTTTTTGGCGACAGTGGCTTGAGCTGTTGTCGTGCTAATGGGTTGATTTATTGCAGATGTTGATTGGGGCGTAGTGCTACAAGCAGTCAACAACAGGCTAACGAAGGCAAACACTGCCGTTTGTGGGGCAAATTTGCAGAGGTAGAGCCAATATTGCATGCGGAGATACTCCCAAAAGTTTTAAGTAATAACTCTTTAATTTTACGATCATAAATAAGTGAGGCAAGCAAAAGAGGCTATAAACAAGACAAAACTGTAACGAAGTACGGCAAAAAGGCTATAATTTAAACAGCTTGTTGATTTTTTAGCTGTTCCAGTGGTTTTTGTACTGACGCAAAGCACAAAATGTATCTTCGTTGCTGACACTGTTTTGTTGTGTCAAAGCAGTAATTTGTGCGGTTAAGAGATGACAGCGTAAAAAGGGATTGATGTTTTTCTCTTGCCCTAAAACGCAAGGTAGAGTAGCAATATTATTGGCACGTTGCTGCAAACAATGCTGTTGATAAGTGTGTAGGGTTTGATTATTTGGCTCAATATGTTGGGCAAAACGTAAATTATCAAGGGTATATTCGTGGCTGGCACATACTAGGGTGCTATTAGGTAATAAACAGATTTTTTGCAAGGAATGGTATAAATGACGTGCATTACCATCGTTAAAAATACGACCACAGCCGCCACTAAATAAACTGTCACCACTATATAATAAGCGTTGTTGTAAATGATAAAACGCCAAATGATATTGCGTATGCCCTTTGACATCTAAAATCAAAAAGCGGCCAAAGTTTTCTAAGTTTAGTATTTCTCCGCCATTAAGATAATGGCTAATATGGGCAATACTGCGATGGCCATAAATCGGTACATGGGGATGCTTAGAGATTAACTCAGGCAAGCCTGCGACATGGTCGAGATGACGATGAGTGATAAATACTGTCGTTAGCGTTAAGTCATGGGCTTGCAAATAATCGGCTAATAGCGCGTAATCACCCACATCAACAGCAATCACTGTTTTTTGTGGTGAAATTAATAGCCATAAGTAATTGTCGTTAAACATGGGTAAAGCAATATTAGATAGCATGGTAAATGGCCTTTTAAATTAAATTCCTAACAGTCAGGACTTACGCATTTCACCGAAATTAGCGCGTTTTGTGAACTAAACATCGTTGAAAACGATTGTTTGGTGAACAAATAAGCGATAACCGCGTAAGTCCTAAAAGTGAGAGATAAAGCATGAAACTACCACGCATTTGGCCGCAATATGCACAAGGCGTACAAAAGCAAGCCTTGAGTGAGTGGTTTTTAAGTCCTTTAGGCCAAGAGCTATTATTAGCTGAGCAACAGTTACTCGACCATATTTTACCTGATTTGTTTGGTTATCACGCGCTACAATTAGGCCAAGTTGTGCCTTGTCACCTGTTGCGTGAAAGTCGTATTTTGCATCGTTTTGTGGCCGATAAACAATTGGTTTTGGTACAAGGCTTATCGGCTTTACAAACTTTGCCACATCAACTTCCTTTGGCGAGTCAGAGTGTTGACGTGGTGGTGATTCATCATCTGTTAGAAGTGACCCATAGTCCTCATGCTTTATTGCGTGAGGCAGCACGCGTGGTTATTCCCGAGGGACATATTTTGATTGTCGGATTTAACCCGTGGAGCTTGTGGGGCTTATGGCGATTTTGTCGTATGCCGTGGACAACAACAGGCTGGCTTACTCAAGCACTGAGCGCGCAGCGTTTACATGATTGGTTGAGCTTGTTAGGCTTTGAGATGTTAGGGGTTGAAACCAGTTATTTTCGGCCACCTGTCACCGCGAATCCTTTACGTCAGCATTTATTATGGCTAGAAACATTAGGAAGACGTTATTGGCCGCATGGTGGCGCAAGTTATGTGATTTTGGCACAAAAGAAATCCTCTTGTTTAACGCCTATACGCTTGCGTCCCCAAATCAGGGCATTGATGCCCGCAGGTTTGGCTACTGAAAGTCGAAAAGAATACCAACAGAATCAAACTCCACCTGTTGAGGAATAAACAATGGCTGAAAAAAAAGTTGTGGAAATTTATACCGATGGTGCATGTCGCGGTAATCCGGGTGTGGGTGGCTGGGGAGCATTGTTGCATTATGATGGTATTGAAAAACGTCTCTATGGCAGTGCTAAAGACACTACCAATAATCGTATGGAATTGATGGGTAGTATTGCTGCCTTACAAGCCTTAAAAAAGCCGTGTTCGGTGGTGTTATGGACAGACTCGCAATATGTCAAAAAGGGAATTAGTGAGTGGCTGACAGGATGGAAAGCCAAAGGTTGGCGTACATCGGCTAATCAACCTGTTAAAAATCAAGATTTGTGGCAACTGCTGGATGAGCAAGCGGCACGTCATCAAGTCGATTGGCGATGGATAAAAGGACATGCAGGACATTATGGTAACGAAGTTGCCGACCAATTGGCCAATCAAGCGATAGATGAACTATTAGGTTAGGACTGGGTTATCGCTTATTTGTTCACAAAACGCGCTAATTTCGGCGAAATGCGTCAGTCATGAGGTAAATAATTAATGAGACAGATTGTACTTGATACCGAAACCACAGGTATTAACCCCAGTGATGGCCATCGCATTATTGAAATTGGGTGTTTAGAAATCGAAAATCGGCGTTTAACAGGTCGGAGTTTTCATACTTATTTACAGCCAGACCGCGAAATTGAACAAGAAGCGATTAACGTACATGGCATTACTAATCAGTTTTTAATCGACAAACCACGTTTTGCTGATATTGCTCATGATTTTTTGGCATTTATTACAGGCGCGGAACTGATTATCCATAATGCGCCGTTTGATATTGGCTTTATCAATCACGAATTACGTTTGTTATATGGACAGTTTGATACGATTGTTGGTCAATGTAGCGTATTAGACACTTTGGTTTTAGCGCGACAAAAGCATCCTGCTCAAAAAAATAACTTAGATGCTTTGGCGCGGCGTTATGATGTGAACCATCGTGAACGTACTTATCATGGTGCGTTATTAGATGCCGAAATTTTAGCCGATGTTTATTTGGCAATGACGGGCGGTCAAGTTGGTTTAAGTTTACATGAAGACAGTGACAGTGATGGTACAGGCCAAGAAACGATACAGCGTTTATCGGCTCAGCGTCAGTCATTAAGAGTCATTAAAGCCTCAACTGATGAATTATTAGCCCATGAAGCTAATTTAGCCATACTAGACAAAACCAGTCAGGGTAACTGTGTTTGGCGTGAGTTGGCTTAACGCCGTAAAGATGATATAACGAGGGCGTATTTGTTGGACTGATAGTCGTTTTTATAAAAAGCTACTAGCGAATCTGACATAAAAGCATTATTTTTAACAGCAATAATTACAGGCCACTAAAGCGATAGGTAGATAATTATCATACTCTGCTTTAGGACGCATAAAATTTACTAAACAAACTTGAAGATAGGAAGGAACTCATGCTTCCCAGAATAGATGTAACGGCATTAAATTTGATTAAGCCTGAAGTAGATGTGTCTTTGGCACAAATTGAAGGCGCATTAAGCACTTTTGTTGAAGATAACTCTAACAACACCCCCTTAGCTGAAAGTGTTGAGCAAATGGAGCAGGTGTATGGTGCTTTACGCTTAATTGACATTCATGGGGCAGCAGAACTGGCCGAAGTATTATTTGCCTTATTACGCCAAGTGAATGAGCTGCAAGAAAAGACTCCCGATGCTTATTACTCCGCATTGGGTAGTGGCATGATGGTCTTGGGTCGTTATTTAGAATATGTACAAATTAAAGCCGTCAACTTGCCTCAATTGTTAATTCCATCTATCAATGAAGCGCGTCAAGCCTTAGCCTTACCGCCTTTAGGTGAAGGTTACTTTTTGGATGTCCCATATTTACCTGATAGTAATATCGTTGAACCCTTGGCGATTGACCATGCACAAGCAATAGCCTTGGCGAAACGTATTCGTTTAATGTATCAAATTGGTACTATCAACCTATTAAAAGACCAAGCTCAACCTGTCCATTTTCGTTTAATGCGCCGCGCTTTAGAGCGTGCTACTCAGTTATGTACGGGTAAACCCTTAGCTTTGTTATGGTGGGTAGGTGAAGCGGCTTTGGAAGCCTTTTCGCAAGGTGTAGAGTTAAATCAAGCGCGTAAGCGTTTATTAAGCCAATTAGAACAGCAGCTCAAATTATTAGTGCTACCACAAGGACTCAATCAACCTGTTGATATGGCAGTGTTAGCCAATAGTTTGGCGGTGGTTGGTTTGGGTGAAACAGGCGCAAAAGTTCAAGAAGTGCAACGTGCCTTCGATTTGGCCAGCTCTTGTATTAGTCAAACGCAATTAAAAATCCAAAGCAATACCATGTTTGGGCCAGGTGGTTCAGTTATCAAAACTGTGGCTACGGTTTTAAAAGAAGAAATTACCCATATCAAAGAAATTTTGGATGTCATTGCGCGTGGTGCGCGTAGTGATGACGAAGAAGAAAATAGCTATGAGTCTGTAGCAGCGTCAATTTTAAAAGCCTCACAAACCTTAATTATGTTGAGCTTAAATGACGTAGCAAATGCGATGCGTCGTCAGTCTGTTGTTGTGAGTCAATGGACAGATGTGCCTACGGAAGATGGCTTAAACACTTTATTTGATGTGTTGTTACAAGCAGACAATGCCGTTGCCACCCTTGACCGTGAAATGACACCAGGCGCGCAAACTGTCATCAACAATAATCGCATTTCTTTACATCAATTAGATGAAGCAAGAAGTTTCTTGGTGCAAGAAACTCGTAATGGTTTGGCCTTAATCAAGCGTTCGGTGTTGGCGTATATCGAAACCAATGGCGAAGACCCCATGCACTTGTCTAATATCCCCACCACTTTGCAATCGACCAGTGGCGGTTTGGAGTTTTTATTAGTGCCAAGAGGGGCGGTGATTTTACGTACCGTAGTCCCTTTTGTTGAAGTATGGGCTAATAGCAAAAAAATGCCCGCTATGCCTGTTATTGAAACTTTTGCCGATGTTATCGCTTGTATTGATTATTTCTTAGAAAGTTTAGAAGTCAACAAACCGATTAGTGAAAACGTCTTTGAAATTGCTGAAGATGCGCTTGCTGAATTAGGTTATCCCATTCCTAAACAACAGGCGGCTTAATAGTGCATTCTACGCTGTGGTTATTATTTAAAGGTCAAGAGTTGTTAGTAAAAACTGACGACTTGACTTTTCCTTTGTCGCCACATCAAAGTTTGGCGCATTTACTTGAAGCACAGGCACATCATGTGACTGTGTATCAGCAACAGCCTGTTAGGGTGTTGCAAGTAGATGACAATAGCGTTGCGCCAGAAGGTTATCATTTTCAGCATTTGCGCTCATTGTTGACGTGTGTCAATAGTGAGCAATTTTCTTTGGCAGGGACGGCCTCGCAAATTTTAGAATGGGCCAAAAGTCATCGCTTTTGTAGTCGTTGCGGCACGGCAACCGTACCTCATCCCAGTGGTGAGCGAGCGTTAGTATGTCCAAGTTGTGCTTATTCACAATATCCGCGTATTAATCCCTGTGTCATTGTGGCCATTACCAAAGACGATAGTATTTTGTTGGCACGCGCACAGCGTTTTACTCGTCCCATGTACAGTTTGTTGGCGGGTTTTGTAGAAGCAGGCGAGACCTTAGAGCAAGCCGTAGCGCGTGAGGTTTTTGAAGAGTCGGGCGTACAAGTCAAAAATTTGCGTTATTTTGGTAGTCAATCGTGGCCATTTCCAAATAATCTTATGTTGGCTTTTCAGGCGGAATGGGCAGGCGGAGAGTTAGTGTTGCAAGAAGAAGAAATCATGGACGCACAATTCTTCCGTTATGATGCCTTACCCGAAATCCCTCCTGTTGGTAGTATTGCTACGCAAGTTATTCATGCCACTGTGAATGAATTGGCACAAAAGTACCGCTAAAGTTTTCGCCTCAATATTTAGGATAATTCATGATTGATTTGTTGCTTGAGTATGGTTTGTTTTTGGCTAAGGTCGTGACAATCGTTGTTGCTGCATTATTCATTATTATTACCATCGCCAATGTTGGAGAGCGTCGCCGTCACCATGATGAAGATGGTGATATTGAAGTGATGCGTCTTAATGAGCGTTTTGAACATTTTGCCAATACCTTACGCATGACCGTTTTAGATAGAAACGCGCTAAAAGCCTATTTTAAAACGCAAAAAGAAAAAGATAAAAAAGCTGCCAAAGAGCCTAAAGAAGACAACAAAAAACGTATTTATGTGCTTAATTTTAATGGTGATATGCGTGCCTCGGCGACTGAAAATCTACGCCAAGAAATTACCGCGATTTTAAGTATTGCCAATAAAGACATCGATGAAGTGGTTCTTAATTTAGAAAGCCCCGGTGGCATGGTGCATGGTTATGGTTTGGCTTCATCGCAATTAGCACGGATTCGCCAACACAATTTACCGTTAACGATTTGTGTTGATAAAGTCGCTGCCAGTGGTGGTTATATGATGGCGTGTTTGGCAAATACCATTATTGCCGCACCCTTTGCCATTATTGGTTCAATAGGCGTAGTGGCACAATTACCCAACTTTCATCGCTTATTAGACAAATGGGATATTGATTACGAAGTATTAACCGCAGGTGAATACAAACGCACTTTGACTGTATTTGGTGAAAACACCGATGCAGGACGACAAAAATTTATTGCCGATTTGGAAGATACCCATAGCTTATTTAAAGAATTTGTCACCGATTATCGTCCACAGTTAGATATAGAAAAAGTAGCTACAGGTGAGCATTGGTATGGCAAACAAGCTTTAGCATTAAATTTGGTTGATAAGTTGATGACTAGTGATGAGTATTTGCTAACCGCCAGTCAAACTGCCGATATTTTTGCGGTGCGTTTTATTCATAAACAAAACTTTATGCAAAAAGTGGGTTTAACCGCCAGCAGTACCTTGGATAATGTATTGCTTAAATGGTGGGAACGTTTAACCCATAAACCGCGTTTTTAGTATGTCACGGCAACTTAATCCCAAAAAACTGCTGCTGTCTAAATGGACGGCAGTGTCTCCACAGCATAAAGAAAAACATTTTTTGATTGTACAAATACCAAATGATTCAACACCATTGATAGATAAAGATATGGTGGTTTTAGAAGCGGTAATGACAAAAAAGCAGTATCGTATAGATTGGCATACTTTATTAGATGAAGCCGTCTGGCAACAAGGATGGTGAGGAGCAATTTATGAATCCTACCCGCGCTAAAGCCTTAATTCAGCAATGGACAGCGCAACAAAAAATCCCACCACAACAACTTAATCACGCCTTTGAACTTGCCGACATTAGCCCATCAGCCAACCGTTGGGGACATTTTTTAGACAAATTATTGTTAGCCAATGGTGGCGGTTTAGTGCTAATTGGTGTGGTGTTCTTTTTTGCCTTTAATTGGCAAGCCATTGGTCGTTTTCATAAATTTGCTTTGATTGAAGCCCTCGTGTTGGCGAGTATGGCCGCTTATAGTCGTTACTTGGTTAAACCTTCGGCTAAAATTTTTATCTTGGCGGCTTCGGTATTTGTGGGAGTGTTGTTGGCTTTTTATGGTCAAACCTATCAAACAGGTGCAGATACATGGCAATTATTTGCGATGTGGGCATTACTGATTACGCCGTGGGTAATACTTGCTCAATTTGCCGCCTTGTGGTTGCTGTGGTTGATATTGGTTAATTTGAGCTTGTTTTTGTATTACCAAGTCTTTCATGGTTTGTTTGGTGTTTTGTTTAGCGGCCAAGCGATGCAGCTTGCGTTATTTGTGGTTAATACCTTGGCATTGTTTGTCTGGGAGTTGGCAGCACAGCGTTATGATTGGCTGAAAGGCCGTAGCGAAGTGCGCTTATTAGCGATTGCCAGTGGTTTGAGTGTGACATGGTTAATGCTAGATTTTATTTTTAATGACAGTTATCGCCTCGCTTATATTTTTGTTAGCTATGTTTTATGGTTGGCGGTTTTTTATGTTGTGTATCGTTATAAAATCAAAGACTTATTTATGTTGGCAGGCGCAAGTTTGAGCCTGATTATATTATCTACTGCGTTGTTTGCCGAGTGGTTGTCATTGGCTAAAAACGGTGCAGGATTATTTTTGATTGCTCTATGGGTTATTTTGAGTTCAGGCGTGGCAATTCGTTGGCTAAGAAAATTAGCACAGGAGCAGTTGACACATGACTAATCAAGACCTCGTATTGTGGCAAAAATTACAACAAGCGGGCATGGTTACGGGTGACATGCCAAACATTGATATTCAAGCACAACCTTGGTATTTGCGAGTTTTGCAGGGGCTAACGGGCTGGTTTGCCGCATGGTTTTTGTTGGGTTCGGTATTTGTTATTTTTAAAGATTTAGTCCGTGAACAGTCGATTGCTTTGGTTTTAGGCCTACTGTTTATCGCGGGCGCATATTTTGTTTATAGGCTCAAAGACAGCGATTTTATTGGCCAATTTGCTTTAGCAATGAGTCTGACGGGGCAAAGTTTATGTGTGTTTGCGTGGCATGAACTCCTTGCAGATTCTACTGCCGCTTGGTGGTTGATGTTGTTGATGGGGGCAAGTTTGGCATGGTTGATGCCCTCGTTTATTCATCGGTTTTTGTCGGGGTCTTTAGCGATTTGGTCATTGGTGATGGTGTGTATTGCTTGGCCTATCGTGTGGTTAATGCCTGCTTTAGTAGTGGGTGTAATGGCATGGTTATGGCTGACTGAGTCAAAATGGCTGCTTGATAGTGAGCGCGTGCGCCCGATTGCTTATGCTTTTAGCTTGGCTGCATTACAGATGCACAGTTTGACTTTATTAAACCCCAAAGAACTTGCTGATGTTGGTGGGCGTTATCAGGTGAGTTATAACCAGTGGTTAATCAGCTTAAATGAGGGTTTATTGGCCGCGATTTTTGTCGCTATAGTGGCCATGTTATTACAGCGTTATCGGGTGAGTTATTCCTCAAAGCAAGGCATTATCGCTTTAGCGGCAGCATTATGTTTGGCGTTAATCTCACAAGAGGCCGCAGGGCTGACGGTGGCTTGGTCATTAATTTTATTAGGCTTTGCTCATAGTAATCGTGTGTTGTTGGCGATTGGTACGGCCAGTTTTTGGTTATATCTGAGCCGTTATTATTACAGCTTGGATATGACCTTGCTCAATAAATCTTATTTGTTAATCGCAACAGGACTGTTTTTATTGTTATTACGCAAAATAGGCCATCGTTATTTGGAGAACAGCGATGCGTAACTATGCGGCGTGGTTGATAGGCATACTAATTTTAATTGGCGTTAATGTGTCTATTTGGCACAAAGAGCAGTTAATTGCACACGGTACAACAGTGTTTTTGCCACTCGCACCTGTTGACCCGCGCTCTTTAATGCAAGGCGATTATATGCGTTTGCGTTTTGCTTTAGAGCAAGACCTCGTGCGTCAATTACCCCATGATAAAACCAAAAACGCCGATGGTTATGTGTTGGTGCAATTAAATGAGCAGGCTATTGCAGAGTTTGTCAAAGTAGAGAGCCAGTTACCGCCGAGCATGGCCGCTCAACAATTGGCCATGCGTTATCGAGTCCGCGAAGGACAGGTTAAATTTGCTACCAATGCTTTTTTCTTTGAAGAAGGAAAAGCGGATGTTTATGCCCAAGCGCGTTATGGTGAGTTTAGAGTGGCAGACGATGGCGAATTATTATTACACGATTTAAGAGGCCAAGACTTACGCATTTTGCCAAAATAAGTGATCATCGCGTAAGTCATAAAAGAAGAATTTAGCGGTTTTAGGTAAAACTCGGTTATGATGCGCGCCGATGTCTATTTGCCTGTTTGAGTGTTGCCATGACTACTGCCGCGTTTTCTTCTTTACCGTTATTGCCTGCTTTGTTGCAAAGTGTTGAATCTTTAGCTTATAGCCAAATGACCGCGATTCAACAACACAGTTTACCTGCGATGTTGGCAGGCAAGGATGTCTTAGCCAAAGCCAAAACAGGCAGTGGTAAAACAGCGGCGTTTTCGTTGGCCTTATTAAGCAAAATTGACCCTCTCGTCTATAAGCCACAAGCCTTGGTTTTGTGTCCTACCCGTGAATTAGCCGAGCAAGTGAGTAAAGAAATTCGTGCCTTAGCGCGTTTTATGCCCAATATCAAACTACTGACTTTATGTGGTGGCTCACCGATTATTCATCAAATTAACTCCCTCGAACAAGCGCCGCATATTGTAGTGGGTACACCCGGTCGGGTCTTAGACCATCTTAATCGTGATACTTTGTATGTCGATTATTTAAAAGTGTTGGTCTTAGATGAAGCTGACCGTATGTTGGATATGGGTTTTGAAGAAGATATTCATAAAATTGTCAAAAAAACACCGCCCAAACGTCAAAGTTTATTATTTTCGGCCACCTATCCTGATTCAATTCAAGCGATGAGTCAGCGTATTTTACAAACGCCTGTGGTGGTGAGTGTTGAGTCGGAACATGATGCCAATCAAATCGAGCAACATTTTATTGAAGTGGCCTACAGCGACAAAGCGTTGGCAGTGATGAAGTTGTTGGCGCATTATCGCCCCGAATCAACGGTGATTTTTTGTAATACCAAAGTGGATTGTAACGATTTAACCGAGTTTTTAAATAGCAAAGGCTTTGATGTATTAACCTTACATGGCGATTTAGAACAGCGTGACCGTGAGCAAGTATTATTACGTTTTGCTAATAAAAGCTGTCCGATTTTAGTGGCAACTGATGTCGCAGCGCGGGGTTTGGATATTAAAGAATTAAGCGCGGTGATAAATTTTGAATTGGCTTATGACCCCGAAGTGCATGTGCATCGTATTGGTCGAACAGGCAGGGCAGGTCATCAAGGGTTAGCCTTTAGTTTGTGTGCGCCCAAAGAAGCTCCGCGTGTGGTAGCGATTGAGGATTATCAAAAAATTAAGGTGCAATGGTTGGATTTAAGCGAATTACATACGCCTGTTGTGGGGTCATTAAAAGCGACGATGGTGACGATATGTATTGAAGGTGGCCGCAAAGACAAATTACGCCCCACCGATATTTTGGGCGCATTAACAGGTGAGGGTGGTTTGGTAGGCGCAGATGTAGGCAAAATTGATATTTTTGATATTCGCGCTTATGTTGCCGTTAAGAGAGAAGTCGCCCCTAAAGCACTTAAGCGGTTACAAGCAGGACAAATTAAAGGCCGCCGTTTTAGAGTGACTAAAGTGGTTTGATGATGAAAAAAATAGCCATTATTGGTGGCGGTGCATCAGGCTTAATGGCTGCCGATTTTTTGCGTCATTATCCTGTTCAGGTCTCTATTTATGAAGCCAAACCCTCCGTAGGCCGTAAGTTTTTATTGGCAGGCAAAGGTGGAATGAACATCACCCATTCCGAAGAATTTGCCTCATTTGTCAATCGTTATGGTGCAGAAAAAGATTTTCTTCAACCAATGCTTGAGCAATTTAATAATCAAGCGGTGCGTGACTGGATGCAAAGTTTAGGTTTTGACAGTTTTGTGGGCAGTTCTGGCCGAGTATTTCCTACGGATATGAAAGCCGCGCCTCTATTACGTGCGTGGTTACATCGTTTACGTGAATCAGGCGTTAAAATTTGTGTGCGTCATCGTTGGTTGGGCTGGACAGCAGAGGGCAATTTACGTTTTGCCACACCAGAGGGCGAACAACAGATTGCTGCCGATGCAGTGATTTTGGCGTGTGGCGGTGCAAGTTGGCCAC
>Ga0209599_10000203_pt1 | contig 42137 bp, 54 predicted proteins | sample Shrwel_input2_FT_FD_187534 | JGI IMG/M metagenome (GOLD analysis project Ga0209599, IMG submission 187534) | Subsurface microbial communities from deep shales in Ohio, USA - Utica-3 well 1 S input2 FT (SPAdes) (version 2) ...
TAATGCAATCGGCTCGGTTAAAGAGTTGGCGGCAATGCTGAATATCAGCGTTCAGGCCGTCTATGACTGGCCAGATGTAATTCCCGAAGCAATGGCTGCGCGTTTGGACAGAATTACAAATGGCAAATTGCGGTATGACCATGAGTTTTACATGGCATACAAAAATGAAAGAAAAAAAGCCGCTTAACTTCCTCCTTTGGTGAGACTGATTTAAGCATAGTCCAAAAAATCAACAACAAAAGAAAGGTAGTAGAACAAATGGACAATCTCAGCTTATTACAGCAATTTTTAATTTATATCGCTGCAATTTGTGCGGCACTAGCAATTGCTGTCGGCTTGATTGCAGGCGGCAAAGATGATTTTGACGACATGGCTTAAACGGGCGAGCAAGGATAGGGACGGCAGACTGACTCGCTGCGCTTGGTAAGAGTCAAGAATTCTAATTTGGTGGAATTCAACGGAATTAAAAGGCGGCTCACTCCGTCTCAGTGGTGACTCAACAATTGAGAAACGGTCTTTGCGTCATGTTTGAACGCTTAAAGATGCAGGAATACACGAAATATAAAAGTGACGAGTGACTCACGTTAAGAGTCAACAACTAAAAGCATTTTTACGAGAGTGTTTCTAGTTGTTGTGAAAAACGCGGAGCGTATGGCGGCATAAAGTGGCGTGGTGGTCAGTGCCTAAAAACATCTTACCAGTGTGCCATGTAAAGAGTACTTCAAACGGTAAGTTTTTACCTACTTTTTACGCCAAACGGATTGGCCACAACAACAAAATTCTAATTCCATCGAATTCGATGGAATTAAAACTAATTCGGTGAATTTACACCATTTTAACGAGTGATTTTTATGAATCCGATTCAACCAACTGTGGGGCGTGTTGTTTATTTTACGCCTGCAATCGTTAATGACCAATCAATTATTCCAGACTGGCAATCAGGTGTTTGTGCTGCGATTGTGACGGCTGTGCACAACGATAACTGCGTAAATTTAGCGGTATTTGATGTTAGCGGCAATCAATATGGCCGCTGTTCTGTATGTCATGTTAGCACAGTGCCTGACGGCGAAGATGTCAAAAAATATGACACTTGGGACTGGATGCCTTATCAAAAAGGCCAAGCCGCTAAGACTGAGCAGCTAGAAGCAAAACTAACATCTGTTGGAAGTGCAACAAATGTTGCTGCATCCAGCTCCAGTTATGACGATAGCGAGATTGATATTGAGCAGCAAATCCAAGCCAAAGGCTTAAACGCACCACGCCTAACACCTGCCGATATTGATTCAAAAATCTTAGGTGCTGATTACCACCGCTTTAACGGCACTACCGTCACTATCTGCTGCCTTTATTTAGAAAATGGGTTCACGGTTACAGGTGAAAGTGCCTGTGCATCGCCTGAAAACTTCGATGAAGAAATTGGCCGCAATATTGCCCGTAACAATGCCCGTGAAAAAATTTGGCAGTTAGAGGGTTATTTGCTGCGTCAACGTTTGCATGATGCCGAAATGGCAGAAGCGATTGAAGGCTAAATAACAGTCAACACAAAATTTTAATCCTGTCGAATTCGATGCTTTTAAAAGAGATTCTTATGATGAAAAGAATGGCGATTTTATCAGTGATAGCAGGGATGGGGTTGATGCCGCATCGGTTTAATCCCGTATTTGCTCATCCAGTACACGCCGAATATGCAGTGCGTACACCTAAAGCCAAACGCAACCGCAAAAACACAGGCTCAGGCGTTATTAAAGCCAAGCGTCTAGCGCGTAAAGCTAAAAACCGTAAATAACAGGCAACAAAAAGCCCCGTTACAGCGGGGCTTAATGTGAATCAAAAACAAAACAACCGAGTTAATTATTATGCAGAAAAATGATTTAGTCAACAAAAAAGCGCAATCGAGGGCAGCACTAAGAATGTTCTATGAGTTGTTGTTTATCTCAGAAGCTAAAGGCCGCCGTATTGGCACGGAAGAAATACAAGCCAAGTTATCAGAGCTTGGCCTTGTCGCATCTCTAAGAACCATTCAGCGCGATTTAAATAGCCTAAGAGATATTAACGCACCAATTAAAAGTGATGGGTGTCACCCACAAGGCTGGTCGTTTTTTAGTGCAAACTTATTAAAAGAGGTGGCCTAAGTGAACACGGAACGTCATCGACTTAAAAACCTTGCATTACGCAAAGTGCAGCAGGAAAAGCCAAAACCAACGATTCAGCCATGCGCAAAATGTGGCCAAGATTCTTTCTTATTCGATTTTATACGGCCTGTGACAACAAAAACTTGCAAAAACACTGCTTGTAAGTCTGTCGAATTGGTGGAGGTGGTATGAGTCAGTCTTACCCGTGGTTTAAATTTGCTCATGTTGAGTATTTGCTTGATCCAATGATTACAAGTTTATCTTTGGCTGCTCAAGGTGCTAATACTCGTTTAATGGCTTATGCAGCGCGTCAATTGCCGTTTGGCACATTACCCAATGATGACAAAGTATTGTTTGCTATGAGCGGCGCAAAAACTCCTAAGCAATGGCAAAAGCTGTATCAAGAGCTAATAGGTACAGTTTGGTTTTGTGATGATGATGGACGTTTGTATTGTCCTTTGATGAATGTTGAGCCTGCCCCTGTTGTTGAGCAAGAAGCACAAGAAGATAAGCCAAAAAAAGCATTAACTAATGCAGAGCGTCAAGCTGCATACAAAGCACGTCAAGCAGAGTTGGCGTTACTAAAAGAAAAAAGTAACGCCGTCGGTAACGAAACTGGTAACGAAAAAGTAACGTGCGGTAACGAAACTGGTAACGCTCAGGTAACGGACGGTAACGAAACTGGTAACGGCAATTCGTTACTTTTGGGGGGTAAGGGGGGAGATTTAGATTTAGATTTAAATAAAGATTTAGATTTAAAACAAGAGGTTAACTCACACTCTAAAACACGCGAGGCCGAAAAAAATTCGCGAGGTTTTTTTGATGACGAATTACGACCTGATTTAAATTTGTTAAACGCAAAACTCGGCGCAAATTTAGTTACTCAAAAATTTATTGATGAAAATTTATTTTCGTTCAACTCGCATTATGAAACACAACAACTCACTGATAACCAACGTTTAGCTAAGTGGATTACTTGGTGGAAAGGTGAGCAAGCCAAACAGCAAGCAAAATCTATTCAACAGCAACGAACACCAACGCCAAAAAAACAAGTCTTTGGCAACTTTAACGATTCATTCCCAATTGACCCTAATGACCGCTTGCTAACCCAAGCAGAACGCGAAGCCATCGCAAGAGAATTGGAGGAAGATGAAAATGTTGTGTTCTGAATACAAAATTAATTCATGCCAAAAACATGGCGAGTTTAAAAATAACAAATTGTTTGGTCGTTGGTTAGGTTGCCCATCATGCGCCCAAGAGATTGTTATTGAACTTGATAAAAAACGCGATGCTGAGGAATTGGAAAAGCGTAGAGCTGGGTACATCGCACAAGCCAACATACCCACCATGTTTGAAGATGCTGGCTTTAAGACCTATCAGCAAGAATCAAACGCTCAAACAATGGCGTTTGTTGCTGTTAAAGATTATCTGTCACGCCTAAAAACAGATTTAAAAACGGCGGGCAACCTAATTATGACTGGCCGCACAGGTAACGGCAAAACACATCTAGCTTGTGCTGTTATTCGCACTATGGCGCACTCGATGCACAGAGTCCGTTATGTGACAGCCGCTAAATTCGTTAATGAGTGTTTTGCTACTTGGGATGACAAGTCAAAAAGCATTGACTCAATTGTTGAGCATTACGCTTCTTACGATGTTTTGTTGGTTGATGAAGTTGGCTTGAATGATTGCACAAACGAAAAAGCACAGTCTTATTTTAACTTGCTGATTGATGCGCGTTATTTAGAAAAAAGACCAACAATCATTACATCAAATCTATTTGAAGCAGAGTTGGCAAAGTTGCTCGGAGACCGTTCCTTTAGCCGTGTTTGTGAAAATGGTTTGTTGTTGCGTTTTGACTGGGTTGATTATCGTCAGCGTTCAAGAAGGGGCGCAGCATGAACAGCCTACAAGAACGCGCAACCCCCACATTGCTATCCGATTTTATTTGGCAATTTCCACTGCAACCCGCCACTTTTGCCGCTTGTCCTGTGTGCAAAGACACAATGGGCGGCCGTGGTGGCTGGTATTGCCGTAACTGCATCAAAAACGAGCTGATTAAGCGTGGTGTGAATAAAAACCGCTTAAACGATTTAGAGCAACGTCTGGTACGGGCGCAAGTGCTACAGCAAGAAATACGCGATTTAGGGCGTGAGTTGGGGGCGGCACTTGGTCGGGTGGTCGCCATACCCGCGGGCAGGGCTATCAAAACGACTGCGAGAAATATAACTGGGCGGCGGCGAACGGCTGGACTGTGCTGAGATTTACGACTCAACAGGTTAATTCAGGTGCGGCAATAAATACGATTTTGGAGACGTTGAAATGAAAAATTTATCGTTGATTTTTTTGGTTTTGCTTGTGGTTTTGTCATTTGTTGGCTGCGCGAATCAACCCGCGTTTTGCCCTGAAGTTAGAGTTAATTTTTGTCCGACCAGATAATAAAAACGAGGTGCTGCGTGAAATTATGTATTGCACTAAACAAGAATGGGCGAAGAATTGGCGAAACACATCATAATGCAAAATTAACAGATGATGATGTTAATCATATTAGGTTGTTAAATATCGAGCATGGCATATCTTTTAGGGAGCTTGCTCGGAAATTTGAGGTATCTCATACTACAATAGAAAACATTTGCGGATATAAAAAACGGTGTCAGGTCGCCGAAAAGTTTAAAACAATTGAGGTGGGTGATGGCAAGAACGGATAACCGATTGACTTTTGCTGCCGAATACATAAAAGATTTTAACGGTGCGGCTGCGGCTGTAAGGGCTGGATATGGCAAAAAAAACGCAAGGATTATGGCAAATAGGCTGCTTAAAACAGAAATCGTTATCAAGGAGATAGCTAAATTGAAAAAAGAACGCAATGAGCGATTAAAAATTGATGCTGATTTTGTACTGTCTGAATTGGTTGAAATCCACAATATGGATGTTTTGGATATTTTGAATAATGACGGAACAGTGAAGCCTGTTGCTGAATGGTCTAAAACTTGGCGGCAATTTATTAGTGGTATTGATGTTGCTGAATTGGGCGACAGTGCGGCATTAGTTAAAAAAATTAAATGGCCAGATAAAATTAGAAATTTAGAGTTAATTGGCAAGCATGTGGATGTGCAAGCGTTTAAGGAATCAATCAAAATGGAGGTTGAGGGCGGTTTGGCTGACAGACTAGCTAGAGCGAGAGAACGTGCAAAAAAGTGAACTTGATGAGCAGATAATTGCTTTAGCTGCCGAGTGTACGCATGACCCTGTGACATGGGCATTGATGGCGTATGATTGGGGTGTTGGTGAGCTAAAAAACTATCAACAGCCCAAGGAGTGGCAATTAGATACATTAACAGATATTAAAAACCATCTTCAAAATCCTGAAACACGATACATGCCTTTATTGCTAGCAACGGCATCGGGGCATGGTATTGGTAAATCTGCTGATATAGGCATGATTATCAATTGGGCAATGTCAACTTGTGAAGATTGTAAGGTTGTTGTTACCGCTAATACTGACACCCAGTTAAGAACAAAAACAAGCCCAGAGATTGGGAAATGGACAAGGCTGTCAATCACAAGCGATTGGTTCGATGCTCAAACTATGTCTATTGTCGCAAAGGATAGAGAGCACGCTAAAAATTGGCGGTGTGATATGGTGCCATGGTCTGAACACAACACCGAAGCGTTTGCGGGCTTACACAACGAAGGCAAGCGTATTGTTTTGATATTTGATGAGGCCTCCGCAATCGCTGATAAGGTTTGGGAAGTGGCCGAGGGTGCACTAACTGACGAAAACACAGAGATTATTTGGATAGCATTTGGAAACCCAACTCGAAACAGTGGGCGGTTTAGAGAGTGTTTTAGAAAATATAAACATCGTTGGATATGTCGCCAAATTGATAGTCGTACAGTTGAGGGTACAAACAAGAAACAGATTCAAAAATGGGTAGAGGATTACGGCGTAGATTCAGACTTTGTTAAGGTTCGTGTCAGGGGGATATTTCCGAGTATGTCAGCAAAACAATTTATCGGCGAGGCCGATGTCGATGCGGCATTTGGTCGAATCATTAAAGAGCATCAATATAATTTCGCACCAAAAATATTATCAATTGACCCTGCGTGGGAAGGTGATGATGACTTTGTTATTGGGTTAAGACAGGGTTTGGTATTTAAAATACTTAAGGTTATCCCTAAAAACGATAATGATGTGCAGATGGGTAACATTATCGCGCAATTAGAAGATGAGCATCAGGCCGATGCTGTTTTCATTGATGGCGGTTATGGTACGGGTATTAAATCAGTGGGCGATACATTAGGCAGGGATTGGATGTTAGTGTGGTTTAGTGGGGAATCTTCGGACGCTGGTTGTTTAAATAAACGTGCTGAGATGTGGAAAAATATGCGAGACTGGTTAAAGGAAGGCGGGTGCATTCCAGAAGACCAAGTTTTAAGAGATGAAATTATCAGCCCAGAGACGGTTGCAAGGCTTGACGGAAAAATCCAGCTTGAGTCAAAAAAAGACATGAAAATTAGGTTGTTACCATCCCCAAACCGCGCTGATTGCCTAGCTATTTCGTTTGCGTATCCTGTGCAGAAAAAACAGCGAGGCCATGATTTTGGTGGTGGAAGAACATCAAGAAGTGATTATAACCCTTATTGAATTTTTAATGCTGCCATCCATTGCTCTAACGGCATATCACGATGGTTTTTTACTGATACATCGGCAACCCATTTGCCGACAGTCCTGATATTAACGCCGATTTTTTCGGCAAATTGTTTTTGAGTCCATCCTTTAGACTCAAGCAAAAAACGTAAGTTGGCTGGCGTGTAGCCAACTTCGGGAAAATTTGACATGAGTATAAACCTTGGTTAAACTGTTTTTACTTTGTGATAACTCACTAAGTAATGTTTATCTGTCACATAGACAGCTTAGAAAAGCTTTCATGCTGAATTTACTTATTAGTTCACTACCGCACAGGTAGCTTAGAAATATGAGTAATTAAACCTGATGCTTTTACTGTCACATAGACAGCTTAAAAAGCCCCGACTGCATATCGGGGCTTTTTTTATCTTGAAGTCCATACCCCGCTTCTAATTTCAACAGGAATAAATTCTAAGACATCTTGAGGGGCAATAATAACATATCTTATATTTGCATAAGACATAGCTAAAGTTATAGCTTTTGCCGCAGCAGCAGACGGGCCAACACCTGCATCGTGTCCAATGCTTTGAACCTTTCCGTTTTGAGCTAATGCATAACTAAAACGGTTTCTGCCCATGTCTGTAATAGTTATAACTAACATGATAATTACCCCACAAAATCAAAACTTATTTCTTCATCTTCAATAGAAGAAAATTGTAACTCTAATTTTTTAGCAAAATCTTCGCCTACTGAGTTGATAATATCGTCACTCAGTTTTGAAGCGTTGATTAAGTAATAATTAAATAAAATTTCAGCAATCTTGCTGTTTTTGTTGACTGTAAAATTAAAAGAATTTAAAGGGAGAGCAACATTGCCGTTTTTAAATGTAATTCGGCAGTAAATATCCGAAGAAATACCGTGAACACGGTCTAGTCCTGATGCTTGAAATTCGATGTTTAGGTATTTTCCGAAAATCACTGCGCGACAAGGGTTTGTGCTTGAGTCGTCAACTAAAACAGCGTTAATGCCTTTTTTGTTAAAAAAGGCTACAACATCTTGCATATTGCAAGAGTAAACAACAGCATCAACAGGAGCGTTATCATACTGACTCAATACAACTGGCTTGATAGTTTTCATAATCGTTCTCACTAAGTAATGTTTTGATTTATCAAGATTTGATTCTGCATCATCTCGTCTTGATGAGCTTAGTATATGCCCATATTGGGCTTATTTAAAGTGTCAATTTAGGCCAATTTTCATTGGCAACCTAAAAAAACTTTAAAACTGTACGATTACCCGAGATGACAATAGTTTACTTGGGTTGTTTTATGGGTGATTTGACTGCGTGTGCTAGTGATTTGGTCATGTTTGATGAGTCAGACAGGCTGTCTATGCGCGAGCAAATAGAAGAATTTGAAGAATTCTTATTACAACAACCACAGGTTGATATTTCTGAGTTTCAGGTTGAAAATATTTTCTGTGATGGTATTTATATCAAAAAGGCGGTGATTCCTGCTGGTGTAGTGCTGACTGGCGCACTGCATTTGACTGAGCATATTAACATTATCATTAGCGGTAAGATTAAAGTCCTAACAGAAGAATCAATAGAAACAATCACCGCGCCCTGTATTTTCATCTCCCCACCTATGACTAAGCGCGTCGGCCTTGCGTTAGAAGATACCGCTTGGCTCAACGTACACGCTAATCGTGACAATCTCGATTTAGATACATTATCAAAACTACTCACAGTCAGAACACACAAAGAGGCTCAAAAATGGTTGCAATCGTAACGGCTGTTTTTGCTGCGCCAATGATTCAACAATATCAAGCTAGCAAAGACCAAAAAAAAGCGCAAGAAGCTGAAATACAACAGGCTGCAAAACTTGCTGCTGAGCAAGAGCGCGAATTAAACAGGGTCAATCAAAAGAAGCCAAACATCGCGTCATTGCTAACAGCGAATACATCAACATCAAATACGATGCTGACAGGCTCAACAGGCATTGATTCTGCAAAGCTAAAACTCAGCAAAACTTCTTTATTAGGCGGTTAAATATGTTTGATGTTCAACGCGCCAAAAAAAGGCACTCAGCACTAAAAACAGAACGGTCTAGTTGGGATTCGCACTGGCAAGAAATTTCTGATGTGTTAATGCCTCGTTCTGGTCGTTTTGAGTCAACAAAGCGCAATGATGGCCAAAAAAAGCACAACAAAATCTATGATAATACTGGCACGTTGGCACTAAGAACATTATCGGCTGGCCTCATGGCTGGTATGACATCACCAGCGCGCCCATGGTTTCGTGTTTCAATAAAAGAAAAAGAATTGACCGAAGTTCATGCGGTCAAATTGTGGTTGTCAGAAGTCACCGAAATCATGCTCACTGTTTTTCAGCGTTCTAATTTTTATCGCGCATTACATGGTTGTTATGATGAGTTGGGCGCATTTGGCACGGGCGTTATCTTTGTTGAAAAAGACTACAAAGACGTGATTTGCTGCTATTTGCTGACAGTTGGTGAGTATTGCATTGCTACTGACTACAAGGGCAAGGCTAACGCACTATACCGCGAATTTGATATGACAGTGGAGCAGCTAGTAAAGCAGTTTGGTTATGATAATTGCTCAATGACTGTTAAAAGCTTGTACGACAATAAAAACTTAGATGCTTGGGTTACGGTTGTTCATGTTGTCGAACCGCGCATTGATAGAGATACAACCAAAGTTGACAGTAAAAATATGCCGTTTGTCTCGGTGTATTTTGAATTATCGTCAGATAGCCAAGTATTACGCGAGTCGGGTCTAAAATCGTTTCGTGTATTAGCTCCGCGTTGGGATGTGACAGGCAGCGATATTTACGGCGAGTCTCCTGCAATGGAGGCTTTGGGTGATATTAAGCAGTTACAGCATGAGCAATTAAGAAAAGCTCAGGCAATTGACTATCAAACTAATCCGCCCTTGCAGATTCCTGCATCTTCAAAAAATAAAGACACCAATCTCTTACCAGGTGGAATCACCTACGTTGATATGACAAGCAATACAAATGTCATTCGGTCGGCGTTTGATGTGCCTTTACGCTTAGATTATTTATTGCAAGACATCGGCGATGTTCGTCAGCGTATCAACTCCGCGTTTTATGCCGATATGTTTTTGATGATGGCTAACACTGTCAACAATCGCATGACAGCTACAGAAGTAGCAGAACGTCACGAAGAAAAGTTGTTAATGATTGGCCCTGTACTTGAGCGATTGCATAACGAGTTATTACAGCCAGCAATTGAAATCACTTTTGAAATCATGCTTGAAAGTGGGCTTGTGCCTGAGCCACCGCAAGAACTACAAGGTATTGAATTGGATGTCGAGTTTGTCTCAATGCTTGCACAAGCTCAACGTGCAATCAGTGTTAATAGCCTGGATAGATTTGTTTCGTCTATTGCTGGTTTGAGTCAGTACAAGCCTGAAATTCTAGATAAATTAAACCCTGATGCGATAGCAGACCACTTGCAAGAGTCTTTGGGTATTAGTCCTGAGTTAATCCATTCAAATGAAACAGTTCAAGCCATGCGTCAAGCGCGTATTGATGCACAACAACAACAAGCGCAACAAGAACAAATGATGCAAGCCGCTGAAACAGCTAAGGCGTTATCTCAGGCAAAAATGAATGATGAGAGCGCACTAACTAACGTGACTGGCATGTTCAACGGCTATTCAGCCCCGAACATTTTGCAGTGAGGTTTTTATGAAGCTACTCATTCAGCGTGAAGCATCAACAGAAAAAAGTACACCAGGTAAGCTCTATTTAATTCAAAACGAAAAGCCTGTTTTTTTCTGCTACACGCTGGAAGATGTGGTACGCGATGTAAAAGTGAAGGGCAAAACAGCAATACCAAGCGGCAATTACCGCGTTATCGTGAATTTATCTAACAGATTTAAAAAACGCCTGCCTTTGCTTTTGAGTGTTCCTAATTTTGAGGGTGTTAGGCTTCATGGCGGTAATACTCACGAAAATACAGATGGCTGTCCGTTGCTTGGAAAAAACAGAGATAGCCTAGACCGTATTAGTAACTGCGCTCCTGCCGTCAAGTCTGTTATTCAGTTGATTGATGCTGCAACAGCAAGAAAAGAACAAGTTTATTTGGAGATAAAGAATGCGTCTTAATGATTTGGGTGGCGCAAGCAATGAAGCTATTAGCGCACTATCTTCGCCTTTTTTGGCGTTTTTAACTGCGATTGTTCGCTCGTCTTATTACGGTAAAAAACCTTGGTCTAAGCGGTTTTTAGAGGCGTTATTAATCGGCTTGGCAACGGCTGGCATCATACCGATTGTGATGTATTTTAAGTTGTCTCTAACACTCACGGTTTTTTTTGCTGTGTTTATAGGGATTTTAGGTATTGAAGTGATTACTGATTTAATTCAAATGTACATCGAGCGTAAGACAAAAACTCAAATAAATATGAAAAGAAGATGATGGCAACCTAAACAAACTTTCAGGACTTATATTGTGTCATATACCGAAAAAGACGAACTAAAAGATTTAGAGGCTCAACAGCAAATAAGTGATTTGCTTGCTGTGATGAGTACGGCACAAGGAAGACGATTTATTTGGCGGCTGCTGAGTGAGTCGGGAGTTTATCGCACTTCTTTTAGTTGTGATATTGCGCTGATGTCATTCAATGAGGGTAAGCGCAATATAGGTCTTGAGTTATTAAGCGAATTAGTTAGCAACTGTCATTCCAGTTATTTAAAAATGGTTGAAGAAGCAAATGTCAACAGAACCAACGCCACAGCCAAGCCCAGAACCGACCCCGACTCCTGAGCCAACGCCAAGTCCGTCACCTGAGCCAAGTCCTGCACCAACGCCTGATGTAAAGGCCGATACTGGTTTAGTTATTCCTGAAAAGTATGATTTTAAATTGCCTGATGGTGTTTCTTTTGATGAAACAGGTATTACGGCTTTTAGTGAATTTGCCAAAGAAAACAAATTAAGCCAAGAATCGGCACAAGACCTTTTGGCTAAATTAGCTCCTGCCTTAGCTCAACGTCAAGAGCAAGCACTTGAGCAGGTTAAAACACAATGGGCTGATACAGCTAAGGCCGACAAAGAGTTTGGCGGCGATAAGTTAAATGAAAATTTGGCGATTGCTAAAAAGGCAATTGATAAATTTGGCTCTCCTGAGTTGTCGGCGTTTTTAAATGAAAGCGGCCTAGGTAATCATCCCGAAATTATTCGGGCTTTTTATCGTGCAGGAAAGGCAATTAGTGAAGATGTTTTTGTGGGTGGTGGTAATCGGACAGAGACCGACCCTGCAAGACTTATGTACCCAACAATGAAATAAAGAGGCTAGACGATGACTGCTTTATCTACTATCTATCCAAATCTCTTAGATGTTACTCGTCGTTTAGACCCAAATGGCGCGATTGATAGCATTGCAGAGATGCTGATGCAAACTAACCCGATTCTGGACGATGCTGTTTGGCGTGAAGGTAATTTACCTACAGGTCATCGGGCAACGATTCGTACAGGTTTACCAACTCCAACATGGCGTAAGCTCTATGGTGGTGTGCAACCTGCAAAGTCAACAACTCGTCAAGTCACTGATGCTTGCGGTATGTTAGAAGCGTATGCCGAAGTTGACAAAGCATTGGCTGATTTAAACGGCAATGCTCCTGCTTTCCGTCTCTCCGAAGACCGCGCTCACATTGAATCGATGAGCCAAGAGCTTGCTTCGACCTTGTTCTATGGTAACGAAGGCAGTGAACCCGAAGCCTTTACTGGTTTTGCCCCTCGTTTTAATGACCAATCAGCCGAAAATGGCGTAAACATTATTACTGATGCAGCCACTCCTGATGGTACAGACAACGCCTCTATGTGGTTGGTTGTGTGGGGTGATAACGTACACATGCTTTATCCAAAAGGCTCAAAAGGCGGCCTGCAAATGACCGACAAAGGTCAAGTTACTATTGAAAATGTTGATGGTAACGGTGGTCGCATGGAAGCATACCGCACTCACTATCGTTGGGATTGTGGCTTGCACGTTAAAGACTGGCGTTATGTTGTGCGTATTCAGGTTGATTTAGAAGATTTAACCAAGAATGCCGCTACTGGCCCCGATTTAATTGACTTAATGGCTCAGGCAGTGGATTTAGTGCCAAACATTAACGCGGGCCGTCCTGTGTTTTATGCTAATCGTGCTTTGCGTGGTTTCTTGCGCCGTCAAATCATGAATAAAGTCGCCAACTCTACGTTGTCGATTGAGCAATTAACTCGTCCAAATGGTGCGATGTTACGCGAAATTATGTTTGACGGTATTCCTGTTCGTCGCTGTGATGGCTTGTTAAGCACTGAGTCAGGCATTTAATGCAATTTAGAGTTGGAGTATAAAACATGATTCTTGATAAATTAACTGAATTTGCTGATGCCGTTTCTGTTGCTGCTGCTGCTGGCACTGCTTTAATCGGCAATCAGATTGATATTTCTGCAGCTTTGGGCGATATTGGTCACGGCGAGCCGATTTACTTGGTAATTACCACAGACACCGAAATCATTACGGGCGGCTCTGCTGGCACAATTAAGTTCCAATTGGTGTCCGATAATTCCGCATCTATCGCTGTGGATGGCTCTGCTACGGTGCATTATGACACAGGTACTTTTGTGACTGATGATGCTGCGGCCAATGATAGCCAATTAAATGCTGGTGGTGTGATTGCCTGTGTTGCCTTACCAATGGAAGGTAAGGTTTATGAGCGTTATTTGGGTATCTTGGCGATTGTTGCCACAACCACAGTAACGGCTGGCAAAATCAACGCTTTCTTAACCAAAGACCCGTCAAAATGGAAAGCATATCCTGACGCTATTTAAGGTGGTGGTGTATGCGTGTTATTGCAACAAAAGACGGTTTTTATAATGGTAAGCGTGTGCCAAAAGGCAAAGAGTTTGATTTTTTAGGTAAACGTTTAGGTTCTTGGATGAAGCCAGTTGATAAAAAGATTGGTAAAGAAGCCAAACCAAAACAAGAAGAAGTTTTAACTTTTTCTGAAATGACCAAAAAAAATCAAGAAGAAGAACAGTCTTTGATTGATAAAAAGACTGGCAAAGAAGCCTAAAAGCGGCCTATCTATAAAAACCATAAATGGGGACGCTATGTCCCCATTTTTGTAGGTGATATATGACAAGTGTTGTTGATATTTGCAATTTAGCATTAACACATATTGGCGATGAGGCCAATGTCACCGCCATTGCTCCACCTGATGGCAGTACACAAGCAGCATTATGTGCAACGTATTATCCTGTCGCTCGTGGTATCGCATTAGAGGCGCATAATTGGACGTTTGCCACTAAAACAGCCGAGTTGTCTTTGTTGGATTACGAAGATGATACTTGGTTTTATGCCTACAGTTTGCCGTCTTCATGCTTGAAGATTATCGGCTTATCGCCATTGCCTACAGATAGCGACTATCAAACAGATAAAGACTTCACGATTGAAGCCAAAAGCGATGGCTCTCTAATGCTTTTGACTAATACCGAGTCAGCATCCTGCAAATACATTTACAACATCACGGACGTTAATAAATTCAGCAATAAATTTGTTGAGGCATTATCGTATTTGTTAGCGTCACAACTTGCAGGGGCGTTAATCAAAGGTGATGTAGGTATAAAGGTTGGCCAAAATATGCGAGCTAATTACGAGGCTCTTATTAACCAAGCTGCTGTTTCTGACCTAAATCAAACTAAAAAAATTCATTCACATAAACCTGTTTGGATGAGCAATAGATAATGGCCAACACCAAAGTATTACAACAGTCATTTAATGGCGGCATTATTTCTGATGAGATGCTTGGTCGGTTTGATGATGTAAAACGAACAAACGGCGTGTCTGAGTTAAAAAACTTTATTGTCACACCGCAAGGGCCGATAACAAAAAGAACAGGCACAGCATTTGTGCGTGAGGTGGAGGATTCGGACGATAACTGCATAATCATTCCGTTTATTTATTCGATTGACCAATCCTTTGTAATTGAAATAAGTAATAGCTATTTTAGATTCCACACTAACGGAGCGACTTTAATGATTCCCGACTTGGGCGATATTCCGACATGGGATTCATTAACCAGTTATGAGGCGGGTGATTTTGTTATTAAAAGCGGCACCGTGTATCAAGCAAAAGAAGATAACGTAAATCAAGACCCTGCCGTTGGTAGCGGATCAGGTGGGTATGTTTGGAATATCATGCCAAGCTCTGGCATATACCAAATAAAATCGGAGTATTTCGGATTAGACTTAAACAAAATCAATTTTGTGCAATCCAATGATGTCGTTACGCTTGTACATCCTGATAGCCCTCCGTATGAACTAAAGCGCATGAGCGAGAGCTTTTGGCGGTTTGATAATGTTATAAATGACAGTCTTGATGCGCTTATTCCAGATAGTCCCGAAATAGATACCGCCCGATCTGTTGGCTCTGGTGACACAGTTTATAGATACAAAGTAACATCTGTTAATAGTGATAGTGAGGAGAGTTTGCCAAGCGGCGAAATGCTTGGTAATGCTTGGACAATTGACATTGTGACATCGGGAGCAGCAACCACTGTTTCGACTGTTCTTGATAATGATTTTAAAGTCGGTCAACGTATTAGTATTAGCGGTGTTGGCTCTGACATGAATTTTGTTGAGGGTGATTTCGAGGTTTACGCAATCAGTACATCGAAGATATTCACTATTTCACAAAACGGTGTTCCTTATAACACAACAGGTGCGGGAACATCAGGAAGCGGCGGCACTGCCCGTGCTTACGGCTATGTTAATGACCTACTCACAACAGGTAATAAGAACGTATTTACATGGACGGCTGTTAGTGGTGCAGCAAAATACAAAGTTTACAAAGAAAGCTCTGGCCAATTTGGTTTTGTGGGTGAGACAGAATTACCGTTTTTTATTGATGATAATATCGCGGCTGATATTGCAAGAACCCCACCAATTGACCGTGACATATTAAACGCGGCTAATGATTTTCCTCGTGCGGTGACTTATCACGAACAAAGACGAGTGTTTGCTGGCTCTAATAATGCGCCACAAACCGTGTGGATGACACGAACAGGCACAGAAGCAGACTTTAACTATCATATCCCTGTGCTTGATGACGACAGTATTGTTTTTAGAGTTGCAAGTCGTGAAAACAATGCTATTCAGCACCTTGTTCCGTTGGGTGATTTGCTTCTGTTAACAAATGCGGCCGAGTGGAAGCTATACGGGCAAGGCTCTGTTATTACGCCAACAACATTAAGCGTCAATCCACAATCATATATTGGCTGTAACGGCGTTCAACCTGTCACCATAAACACTACCGCTTTATTTGCTGAGGGTACGGGCGGCCATGTACGCGAAATTGCATATAACTGGCAATCAGGCGGCTATGCTACGCGAGACCTTTCTATACGCTCTCCGCATTTGTTTGAAAACAAGAGTATCGTTGATATGGCCTATTCTAAATCACCGATTCCTGTGGTGTGGTTTGTTAATGGTGATGGTGAGTTGCTTGGTTTAACGTACATGCCAGATCAAGAGGTTTTTGCTTGGCACCAACACGACACAGATGGCCTTTTTGAGAGTGTGTGCTGTGTTCCTGAAAACGGGCAATCTGTGCTTTATGCCATTGTTCAGCGCGAAATTGATGGTAATACAGTGAGGTACATCGAGCGATTTGCTGAAAGGTTTGCAGGAGTTACTGCTGATGCTTTCTTTGTTGATTGTGGCGCAACGTATGATGGCGCAGCAACCACCACGATTACAGGGCTTGATTTTATAGAAGGCAAAACGGTAGCAATTCTTGCTGATGGCGCGATTCACCCACAAAAAACAGTAACAGGCGGTGAGATTACACTTGATTACGAAGCCTCAAAAGTGCAAGTCGGACTGCCTATTGTATCAACACTAAAAACATTACCCGTTGCGATACAAGTTGAAGCCTACGGCATGGGCAGAAACAAAAACATAAACAAAGCCATTGCTAGAGTAAAAGATGCGAGTGGTTTATATTTTGGATATGACGAAGACCATCTAGTCGAATATAAGCAACGGTCAACTGAGGTTTACGGCAGTCCTCCAAATTTAATAAGCGGCGAAATTGAATTAAATGTAACAGGCAATTGGAATAAATCGGGTCAGATTTGCGTGAGACAATCAAGCCCTTTGCCGTCAACAATTATTTCATTAACCCTTGAGTTATCTATAGGTTAATTTATGAATCCAATTTTAATGCTGCAAATGTTTAACGCGGGAAATAATGCGATAGGGAGCTTTTTTGGCGCAAAACAACAGCGTCAAGACCTGAATTTTCAAGCTAACATGGCCGAAATAAACGCGGGCTTGTACGACTTAAAAGCCAAAGATGCTATGCAGCAAGGTATTGCAGCCGAGCAACAATACCGCATGAAGACGGCGCAAGAAAAAGGCAGTTCTCGTGTAAAGGCAGCCTCTCGCGGCATTGATTTATCAAGTGATGTGGTTGTTAATGAGCTAACAACTCAAGATTACATTACCGAGATTGATACAAACACCATTCAGGCGAATACAATCAAGTCGGCATTTGGTTATAAAACAGAAGCACAAAACCAACGCTCTCAAGCCAACATGATGAGAACATCTGCTAATTCTATCAATCCAGCAATGGCAACATTTAACTCACTGCTTGGTGGTGCTACCGATATTGCGTCCACCTGGCATGGTCAAAAGAAAGCAGGAGTTAAATAATGAGAGTGCCTGTTGTCGACCCATCTGTACGCGGAGGCGGTTTTGATGCGCCAATGCCAACAAACTACGCCCAAAAACAAGCAGAGCAAACTGGACAGCTTATAGATAACGCCTTAGGTACTGCCGCAAAAATTCAAAATGATATGCAAGTGCAAGCAAATCAATTGCGTGTCGATGATGCGAGTGTGCAGGCGCAAAACATCATGATGAGGCGTCAACAGGAGTTTATGCAGTACAAAGGAAAGGATGCAATTCAGCGCGGTGATAAATCATTAGACCAAGAATTTGATGAGCTGCTGACTAAGGATTTTGAGGAAATTGGCAAATCATTAGGTAATGATGCACAGCGTCAAGTTTGGCATTTACAGTCAAACGATATGCGCCGTTCGTTTGGTTCAAAAGTTAATAATTATATGCTTGGTGAGTACAAGTCGTACAACGAAAGCGTACAACAAGGGAAAATAAGCACGGGCTTGCAAATGATTGCACAAAATCCTGATGCCAAGAGCGAAGATTATCAGCGCGGGAAAATGGCCATTGTTAATGGTGTTGCTTCAATCAATCAGGGAATGGATGCTGATTTTGTCAAAACCAAAACCATCGAGGCATTAACCCCTGCTCATGTGTCGGTTATTGATGGGTATTTAACATCTGGCAATGTACAGGCTGCACGAGATTATTTTGCTATGCCTGATGTACAAAACGAACTGACGGTTACTGCAAAATCAAAATTAAGTAATGTTTTAACTGTGGCGGCTAATGAGTTTAATGGTCAAGAGCTTGGCCGTGCCGCCGTGTCTGCTTTGGGTGAAAACGCCTCAAGAAAAGCGATTGATGCCTATATTTTAGAAAAGGCGGGCAATAATCCTGGTGTGATTAAATACGCACGAACTGAGGCTAATTATCAGGCGGAATTGATTAAGGATAGTAAGCAGCAAGCCAAAAACTCACTTATGGAGCCAATCAACACCCATCTTGGCCAAGCAAAAATAAACGGCTCTTTTATTGATAAAGGTCAAGCCAATACATTGCTATCAAAATTAAGACTAAATGACACTGAAGGTTATTTGCGTGCCTCTGCACTTATTGACCAACATAATGATGAGATTCGCTCTGAGCGTAATTCAGCAGAAGATAGGGCAAGAATCGCAACAGACAGAGCCAAGAAAAACGGTGCAAAGGGCGACGATGCAAGTGTAGCGGCTTGGTACGAACTAAAGATTAACCCTTCGGCATTGCGTGTTATTGACCTTAAGAAAATGCTGAATAGTGGTGTTTTAGGCGAAAAACATTTTAATGATTTGGTAGGCGACCAAGCAGCACTAAGAAACAAAAAAATATCGGATAATAGTATCTTGGACGATAAGGCTGCTGTTGATTTAGTGCTTAAAGGCGCGAATATCAAAACATCGGGCGAAAATGCAAACTATGCACAGCTTGGTAAATTTTACGAACGGTTCAGCCAACGCGCCAAAGAAACACAGGCTGTTACCCAAGAGCAAAAAATTAGTATTGCGCGTGAGTTACTGGCTGAGACAGTTCGAGAGCGTCCGTTATGGTTCGATACCACGCAAAAAGTATTTATGGTTGATGTGCCAGTGAGTGATAGAGAGCAAATTATTAACGCGCTAAGAAAAGCCAACAAGCCAGTCACAGAGCAAAACATTGTTGAAACATATCGCCTAGCTAACGAGAATAAATAATATGCCTAATTATGATGATATTGTCGGTCAGTTACCACAAGACACCACGCCTAATCAAAACCTTTATTTGGCCAGTGATGTTAATCCTGATGAGGAGGCATCATTACGCAACTTGTCTAAACAGACAGGTATGCCAGTGGAGGCGTTGCGTTTAAAGCCTGTGGCTCAAGAAGTTAAACGCTCATTAACTGCCAATAAATACGACAATATCATCAAAACATCGCCTAAGTTGGCGCAATTTTTATCTAATCCTAATAATGCGAATATCTCTCATGATGATGTCGATAATTTAGGCTTGTTAGAGCGCACTTTTCGTCAATTAACAGGCGGCAACATCGAAAATGTTGGCATGACTTCTGGCGGTTTTGGCGAGTTATTCAACATTGGCCAGCGTAAGTTAATCAACACGCTCTCTGATTTGTTATTGCCTCCAACATCTGACGGTCAAAAAATAAATCCTGAGTCTTTATATGGGCCAATGATTGGCGAGGGATTAAAAGACACGGGCAAAATCGTTAAAGATTATGCGCGTAATACCGTTAAAGTACCTCAAAATCAGCAAACCTTCTATGACCAAGTTGTCGGCGGCATTGGTCAGGTGACTTCACAGGTTATTACTACACCTTTAACGCTTGGTACTGGATTATATGCCCAAGGTGCTGATGCTATGGCTGAGAAAATAGCCACAGATAACGCACCACAGGACACCAAAGACAATGCTGTTTTGCTTGGCTCATTAGTGACAGGTTTAACCGAAAAGTGGGCATTGGATAAATTAACGGGGCCACTAGACACAAAAGTAAAATCTCAACTTGGCCAAGTGTTAGCAAGAATTGGTATTGCAGGCGGGGCTGAGGGCGTTCAGGAGTTTTCGGAAAACCTTTTACAAGACACCATTCGTCAACAAATGGTTAATCCAAATGCCACTATTGATGTGATGCAATCGGTAGAGGAGGGGCAAGTAGGGGCGACAGTTGGCGCGGTTGTACGTTCTTTTGTTGAGGCAGGGCTACACATTAAAAAGCGCAACGATGCGGCATTAAAGGCACAGGCAGAACAAGAACAACTAAACAATATCAACCAACTATCACAAGCAAGCAGAGTGTTACAGCGTGATCAAGCCACGTTTGAGGATTACTTAAAATCTGTGACTGACGAACAAGGCGCGGTGACTGATTTATATATTGATGCTCAAACATTGGCACAATCAGGCCATGCTCAAAAAATTACAGAAGTCATGCCGTCCGTAGCTGAGCAATTGCCTAATGCTTTGGCGACTAATGGCGTTATCCGCTTAGATGTAGCTGAGTATGCCTCGCGTGTAGGCAATCAGGAGTTTGCTCAGTCATTGGTACAGGATTTAAAAACCGACCCTGATGGATTTAGTGCAAACGAGGCCGCCGATTTTGTTAAGACCAAAGCAGCCGAGGAACTACAAAAAGAATTTGAAATTGCCAACAAAAACGCGCAACAGTCGGGCGAATTTGAGCAAAGCAAAGAGAAAGTCAGACAGGCTATCTTTGACGGACTAAGCTCAACAAAACGCTTTAGAGGTGACATTAACGAGGCTTATTCTAATTTGATGGCTTCTTATTTTGCCACTCGTGCGCGTAATCTTGGCCAAACGCCTGAGCAAGTGTTTAATGATTACACGGTTAAGATTGCAAGCAAGGTGAGTGGTGGGGATGTTTTGGGGCAGTCATCGCCTGAGTTTTCAACAAAGGAACAAGCAGAGGCAAAGGCTAGAATACTTCAAAAACAGCTCGATAGACAAAAGGCAAAACTAACACCTGACAACATAAAATTTAAAGAGTTGGAAATTAAGCGTATTTCTGATGCTTCTAAATCTTTGCCAAGTGAAAGCAATTTGTCAGTAAATACCGATATTGCTTATGATGAAACCAAATTCACGCACAAAGCACCAAGCCCAAAAAACGGGCAATCTATTTTAGATTTTAATCAACGGATAGAGTCTGATGGTTTTTCTTTTGATAATTTGGCTCAGGCGTTTATTGATGATGTAAAGAATAATCCAAACAAAAAAGCCACTATTTATCGTGCTGTTGCTGTTGATGGCAATGCTGATATTAAAAACGGCGATTGGGTAGCATCAACAAAACAGTATGCTGAAAATCACGGCATGAGTGTTTTTGGTGAGGGAAAGTATAAGATTATTGAAAAAGAGGTATTGCCAAAAAACATCTTTACGGATGGTAATAGTATTCATGAGTTTGGTTATGTTGAGGATGGGGATGTTTTAAATAAGTCAAAAACTACTGAGCAAAACCAATTCACCGAGATGCTATCCCAAGCAGACAAGATGATTGCCGAGCAAGGCCAATTACTTGCACCTAATGGGAAACCATCTAAACTAAACCGTGTGCAATGGGCGCAAGTACGAACTGATAACTTTAAGACATGGTTTGGAGATTGGGAAAATGACCCTGCCAATGCGTCAAAAGTGGTTGATGATAATGGTGAGCCGTTGGTGGTTTATCATGGGACTAATGCTAGTTTTGATGAGTTTAAAAAGAATAATGTTATTCATGGATTAGAGTATGGCGATGGTTTTTATTTTACAACAGATAAAAAACAGGCAGAAAATTATGGTGAAAAAATCAAAGATATTTTTCTAAATATTAGAAATCCGTTTAATCCATTTGGAGGTAATAAAAAAAGAGCTTATTTTGATAATACAGAAGACGCTAAATTGCTATTCAGGCAAAAAATGGCAGAATTTGAAAAAGAAGGCAAAGGCTATGATAGATTTAAGCCGATAATAAACAAGGAAGACAACGGATTTTCAATAGATTATTCAACAGCCTATGATTTAGAGCCTAGCTTATTTAATGATGGGTACAATCGCGGAAATATATTCGTTGCTTTTGACCCCACACAAATAAAATCCGCCACGGGCAACAATGGCGAGTTTAATCCTGCCGACCCCAATATATTAAAACAGTCCTCCGATGTAGACCTCGGCTCATTCGACCCTTTACGCAACATTATCACCTTATTAGCCGATGCCAACTTATCAACGTTCCTGCATGAGTCAATGCACTTCTTTTTAGAAACAGATATTACGATTGCGGCTCAAATCATTAGCCAAAATGATATTTTTGATGTTTCTACCATGAGCAAGGGCGAGCAACAACACCTTAGAGATGTGTCGTTATTGCTTAAGCAAGTAGGCTTAGAGGGTGACATTCAACAACAAATTACCGCTTGGCAAACAATGGATTTTGAGGAAAAGCGTACTTATCACGAAAAAGTAGCCGAGATGGGGGAAAAATACTTCTTTGAGGGGCGCGCTCCAAGCATCGAGCTAATTCCTGTGTTTAATCGCTTCCGTAATTTTATGGTGAGCGTTTATAAGAGTATTAAGAAGTTTTTAACTGCTAATCCTGACGCTGGCAAAATCAACAATGAAGTGCGTATGGTCTTTGACCGTATGATTGCTACAGAAGAAGAAATTGCCTTAGCTGAAAAAGCACGAAGCATGATGCCATTGGTAGGCACAGCCGAAGATCTTGGCATGACCGAGCAAGAGTTTGCAGACTACCAAGAGCAAGCCAAGCAAGCCACACAAGACGCAATCACCGAGCTACAGACAAAAGGCTTGCGTGACATGAAGTGGCTTAGAAACTTGCAAAGCAAGGAGCTAAAACGCTTGCAGAAGATGGCACAGGCTCAACGTGCTGAGGTTAGACGCACAGTTCGCGCTGAGGTGTTATCTGAGTCTGTTTATCGTGCTTACAGCATGCTTACGGCACGTATGACCGATGAGGACAAGTTGCCTGTACAGCCTAAGGTTAAACCATCTAATAATGTTGTTGACCCAACAACAGATAGCTTGTTTGTGGCTATTGCCAAATTGGGTGGCATTAACTTTGATGATGCGGTGCGCGAATGGGGTGTTGACCCTAAAGAAAACATAAAAACGCCTATTTTTGGCAAGCCAGTATTGCGTAAAAAAGGCGGCAGAAGTATTGATGATATAGCACGGGCATTGGCCGAGGATAGTTATATTGAGGTCGATGACAGTGGACAATATGACACTAGCGAGCTTGAGCAGCGATTCAATGATGAGTTGTTTGGCACCATCCAATACAGTGTTTTACGCGATTATAGTCTTAAGGAGCAAAAGGCGGGTGATGGCATTGACTTAACAGGCGTTAATGCTCTGCGTTTTGATTACGATAGCTTATTGAATATGGATATTGGCAAAGAGGTGTTTGATATTCTTGTGGCGCGTAAGATGACTTCAAAAACTGGCGGCATTCATCCTGATTTTGTGGCCGAGTATTTACAGGCTGATGGCTGGGAATCGGGTTCTGAGTTGGTTAACGCTTTGGCAACAAGTAACACGCCACAAGAAGAAATAGAAAACCGCACCGACCAACGCATGACCGAGCAATATGCTGAATTATCCTCTGAGGCTGCTATTCAACGGGCGGCAGATATTGCTGTGCATAATGAGGCAAGGTCAAGGCTGATTGAGACTGAATTTAAGGCATTGGCCAAGGCATTAAATGAGCGCGTACCTGATGGCCAAGACAAAAACAGCAGGGCTAGAACACTGGCGGCTTTGCCTATGGCGGCTAAAGAATTGGCTAACCGTGTTATCTCGCGTGTGCGTGTGCGTGATGTTCGACCCTCTCAGTATGCGGCGGCCGAGACAAGAGCAATTAGAGCCTTTGAACGTGCGCGAACTATTGAGGAACGTATCACTGAAAAGAAAAACCAGTTGATTAACTTCCATTTGACCAGAGAGGCTTATGCAGCCCAAGAAGAAGTTAAGGTCGCTTTGCGCTATGTGAAAAAGTTTGATAGTAAAAATATATCTAAGCGCATTGAGCCTGATTACATGGAGCAAATCGAAGCGTTTTTGGAAAAGTACGATTTTAGACAGGTATCGAATAAGGCTGTTGATAAGCGTAAATCTTTAAAAAAATGGATTGCAGCACAAGAGGAATTGGGCTTATCACCCGATATTGACCAACGCTTAATAGATGATGCCAATAAAACACATTACAAAGACTTAACCGTGGATGAGTTTAGGGGCGTGGTTGAGGCAATCAAGCAAATTGAACACATGGGGCGGTTAAAGACTAAGCTGCTCAATGCCCAAAAACAGCGCAATTTTGAAAAGGTCAGGACTTTGCTGCTTGAGGCTTTGGCTAGTAACTCCAAAAACGCAGAAATCTTAAACCGAGAGCCAAGCAACAGCGAAGAACGTAAAAGATATGGAGCTAAAGGCTTTTTGTTGGCGCATTTAAAAGGTTCAACATTGGCCAGAGAATTTGACGGCGGCAAGGATGGTGGTATTTGGTGGGATGTGCTGATTAGACCTGCCAATGATGCGGCAGACATGGAGACGCTATTAAACCATGAGGCAAGCATGAAACTTACTGAGATATTAAAGCCAATTTTAGCTAACTCGAAATGGTTTAAAGGATTGGAGGGTAAGGGAAAGACTTACACTATGGGCGATAAACAGCGTACTTTTAACCATGCTCAACGTATTGTTATCGCGCTGAACATGGGTAACGCTGGCAATACTCAAAGGTTGCTTGATGGCGAGGGGTGGACAAGGGCGGATGTAGAGCAGATTTTGCAGGATTTTAACGCGGATGAGTTGCAAGCTATTCAGCAGGTTTGGGATCTGTTTGAGTCATATCGCCCAAAGGTCGCTGAATTGGAAAAGCGTATTTATGGCAAAGAGCCTGAATGGATTGAAGCGGTACCATTAACCGTAAAATCTAAAGACGGCCAAGAATTAACATTGAGAGGCGGTTATTTTCCGATTAAATACGACAAAGAGGCAAGCAGTCGCACCGAAGAACTGGCAAACGCTGAGACAGCAAAACAGGCCATGCAAGGCGCATTTAGCGCGGCCAATGTTAGACGCTCGTTTGCAAAATCTCGCGTAGCAGAGGTTAAAGGCCGTCCATTGTCCTATGATATGGCGGGGATGTTTTCTAGTTTGCGCGAGTTGCATCACTATTTGTCATGGGCTGAATGGGTAATTGATGCCAAGCGCGTTATTGGCGATGACAAGGTAAAAGATGCAATTAGAAGCAATTATGGCGGCAAAGTATTGAGAGAGCTTAAGGGATGGGTTGATGCTGTTGCCAAAGGCGACCAGTCCGAAAATGATGCGGTTGCTCGGTTTTTTAATAAAGTCAGGGCGAATGTTAGTATTGCAGGGCTTGGCTTTAATGTGATGACAGGTGCATTGCAGTTGACTGGCTTTTTAAATGGTGCTGTTCGCAATGGTTATAAGTATCAGGCTATAGGCTTGTCAAAATTAGCATCTAATCCATTAGCACTTGCTAAAGAGATTCGTGCAAAATCCAAATTTATGGATGCTCGTACAAATACCATGTTCCAAGAATTAAACGAGAATATGAATAAGATTCGCGGGGACATGGGCATACAAGACACAATGATTAAGCATGGGTTTACCTTAATCCGTATCATGCAGCAACAGGTTGATGTGGTGACATGGCAGGGAGCTTACGAGAAAGCCGTTGCGGAGGGACATGGCGATGACAAAGCTATTGCTATTGCTGACCAAGTGGTGAGGGATACGCAAGGCTCTGGCTTATGGCATGACTTGTCTTTTGTGCAAAGAGAGCGTAATTTGAAGTTGTTTACTGTGTTTTATAACTATATGGGAACAGTTTTAAACACGATTTACACTCAAGCCAAGACCGCGCCAAACAAGAAAAAGCTAATTGCTGATATGCTGCTTTTAACGGTTGCCGTTCCTGCTATGACTGCATTATTGCGTAATGGATTAACACCAAGCGATGATGATGAGGGCGAAGACTGGCTCTGGAAGGTGTTGCGCGAAATAACAGGCAGTGCATTAGGTTTGTTTGTTGCCTTTAGAGAGATTCAGGCTTTATCCAATCTATTTGTGGATGACCCTGTGGATTATTCAGGCACAACAGGCACAAAAGCCTTTGCTGATATTATGAAGTTTGCAGAACAAGCAAAACAAGGTGAGGCTGACGATGGATTTACTCGTGCATCTATTAATTTGGCTGGTGATTTGTTTGGCATTCCATCAGCACAAATCAATAAGACTATTAAGGGTGCTGATGCTATCGAGCAAGGCAAGACAGATGGTGCGGTCGAGGATGCTCAGGCTTTGATGTTTGGGTATAAGCAGTAAAAAAGCCCCAATTAAGGGGCTTAACCTTACTTGATATTTTTTTGCAAGTTGGGTATACAAACGCAAATCTAACAATTTCATGGAGCGATTATGTTTTCTAAAATAGACAACACTATAAGGAAATCCAGTAAGTACAAAATCATAGTGTCTATGTTTGGATTTTGGTTTTCTTTTGTTGTGTCTGTGTCAATAGTTAATGCCATTTCCGATGAATTAGAAATCTATAATCCAAAGTTGTTGTTTTTATTATTGTTTGGCTTTCCGATTTCTTTGTTTTTAATATTTTATAGCCTCAGCTTAATGAATAAAAAAACAAAAATTCTGGTTTTCTCGTTGTGTTTTTTGGTTTTTTTAATTTATTTTTTATTTCATCTGCTTTCACAAAAAAAAGAATTAGCTCCATCTGTTGTTTTAAATGATAACAGATATGACCAGTATGTTGATTTAATTGAAAAATCAAAAAACAATTCAGATAATATTTTTTTGAATAACAAAAAAGACAATAATAAACATGAAGAAATATTAGAAAATTATTATGAAGATATAACGCTAGAGAGTGATAAAGAGAAAGAATTACAGGCATTAAATGATAAAATATCAAAACCGTATTTGGATAAATGCTATGGTGATTGCGGAAATAAAGACGCATGCAAAATACAATGCGATATAAAATACAAATACGCTGATGCATCATCAATTATAGAGCAGTAACCCATCATAGCCACTAATACGTTTTTTATTCAGTGGCAACTTAAACCGCTCCTCACTGAGTACACTTCTTTTAACTAAGAGGTGTACTCATGGCAATATCATCTACTAATCGAAAAGCGGGGCCATACCTAAGCGATGGTGAACAATTATCCTATTCTTTTGACTTTAAGGTATTTATCGCGCAAGACTTGCGAATTGTCACGGCAGATACTAATGGTGCAGAAACAGATTTAGTCTTAGATACAGATTACTCCGTCACACTTAATGAAGACCAAGAAAACGATGCAGGCGGCACAATCACCTTAATAGAAGCACTTACCGAAAACTATACACTTATCATTACGTCAAACATTGAATTAACCCAAGATTTGCAATTATTGAACGGCGGTAATTTTTCGCCAAAAGTTATCAATAATGCCTTAGATAAAATTGTTATCCAGTTACAGCAAGTCAATGAAAAAGCAGATAGGGCGGTTAAATCACCGATTACTGGTGAAGATGACCCTGATGAAGTTATTGCACAACTAATACAAGCGACAACAATTGCTCAAAACGGAACAATTAAAGATTGGGCTTACTCTGAATCGTTCGCTGTTATATCTGCCACAAGAAATGCAAACAATGTAATTACATCGGCAAATATCAAATGGCCTGACGGGGTAAGCGGTGTTTTTACGACTGATACAATCAATGCAACACATAACACCATTGACGCATGGCACGCAACATATGTTGGCACAACAACTAAAACAGTCACGCAAACGGCAGTTACACGCAACGCAGACGGAGCAGTAACAGCACAACCTGAAATTACAATTAGTTGAGGTATTTATGGGTATTTTAGATACGCCGTTTAATAAAAAAATGGCTGTTTATTATGATGGTTTAGCATCGGCAAACGGTTTAAAAATCGTAGGACGTAATTTTGGATTATCAGAAGTTTTGCAAGCCGCAACTACAGATATTGGCGGAACGTCTCGTTTTGCTTATACGCCCGTAAGTGATATTAGCAAAATAGCTTGCCTTGTTTCCTCGCAATTCTTAGTAACAGCAGGTTCAGGAAAGGCAGAAGCGTCGGGACATACAACAATAAATCAGGTTTATTATGAGCTTTACGGAATAACCTCAGCAGACGGGAAAAATGGAAAATTAAATATTGTCAGTGAATCGGCAGTCGGAATGGTGCAGAGTGACGGTGTTGGAATGCAAGTTCCTGCACTCACGCCGTTTTTTGTCAGAATGTATCAAACGTTTGCGTTTCTACCAAGCGGCACTCCAACTGCCACAGCAGTCGCTGGTGGGTCGTTGGCTGCACAGGCTTGGTATTATGTAGCAACGCGAGTAATGCAAGGGTATGAGTCAAGCCCAACTGCCGAATTTACAGCAACTACAGCCGCAGCTAATTTAGCTATTGCAATAACAATCGTGGATACAAAAAGCGCAACGGCAGACTACTACAACATTTACCGATCCTCAGCTTCGGGCGGCACAAAACAATATTTAGGTCAGACATTTGGGCGTACAAAACGCTTTGTCGATGACGGCTCATTAACAGTAGATACGACAATCACGCCGCCAGCAGCTGGGAAAACCTATTTCGGTAATCGTATTACAACAAAAAGCACGGATTGCTCAACGCATATATCGTTAGCAGGGCAAGACGGACGAAACGTAGCATCAGGCGCATACACGTTTAGCGCGACAGGGCCAAGTTTTACCTATGGAGTTACTCCGATATGTATTCTTGGTGACGATAGAAGCGGTCGGTCAATTTTAGTTTTGGGTGATAGTATTTTTGCTGGGGCTGGCTTTGGTCAACAAAGCCCATATTATCGTCAAGAATATGGGTGCTGGGAGCAATCATACAGTGACGGCGAGATTAACTCACTAAATTGGAGCTTCCCTGGCGCATCACTTGTCGAAATTTTACACTCAACAACAATTGGCGGCGGTCGTTCGAGACTAAAATCCATTCCTTACGCTGATTGGGTATTTGACGAATTAGGCACAAATGACATTACGCTTGGCCGAACTTGGCAGCAGTTAGCAAACGATAAACTAGCACTTGCTGCAATCTGTAAACGGTTTGGCGTTAAATACGTCACGACAACAATCTTGCCTCGTGGCACAAGTCTTACATCAGCAGGGGTGACAATCGCAGGGCAAACTCCGCAGCCGTATGACGCACAGCGCATCAGTTTTAATACATGGGTTCGTGCAGGATGTCCAGTTAACGGTTCAGGCGTAGCGGATATTGCAGGCAGTCCAAGCCCTCTGGTGCATTCACTTGTTGATTTGGCTGCTACTGTTGAAGTCAATGCAAGTAATGTGTTGACGCTAAACGGCGGCTATTGGCTTGTCCCGATCGCACCGATCGCCAGCGGTATTGTTTTAACTGGTACACCTACAGCAACAAGCTTACCGACAGGTACAACACTTGTAACAAATGAAAATGTAGGGCGTGCAATCAAAATAACGTCAGGCGCGAGAAATGGTCAGTATGCAGTTGTTAAAAGCAACAACACATCGACTTATACACTGTACACAACAGGTGATTCAACGTTAGGTGTCACTGCTTTAACAGGCGCACCAGCCGCTGGGGACACGTTTGAAATTTACGAAACAAATGCGGCTGATTCAGTACATCCTAGCCGATACCGACATGCTCAACTCGCAGACGTTATCAGAACATGGCTTTTAGCTAATGTTTTAATTTAGGCAATAAAAAACCATCCGAAGATGACTAAATTGTCTTACATGATTATGCGTCACTAATGACGTAAAATAATACGTTAATTAGGACGCATATACCTAGTTATGCGTCTATTTCAGTGTTATTGCAAAGGCAAAGACATTTGCACACGCTGTACCAAGTAAGCACGGTCTTGACGTAAAAACTCTGTTTCGCGGTCATGTTGTTGGCTTAAAAACAAACTTGCCTCGACTTCTAAGGACTTTAAGACGTTGACGGCTTGGTCATACATGGTCACAGGTAATTTAGCGGCCACTTCGCCACTGGCTAAAGCGCGAACGTGTTTCCATGCCCAATGCTCCCAAGAACCGCTACGGTGAAAGCCACAGGCAATACTATTTACCATTAAGCGCAAGTTGTGATATTGCGTGGGCGTGATGGTTTCGATAGCGGCTTTGGCAGTAGGCAAAACATAGCTACCTGTTTTCATCACTGTATCAATTACCTCAGCCGCCCAATTCGTAAACGCATCGGCTTCGGGTTTGTTGCTACGAAAAGCAATTTTGCATAAGCCTTTAAAGTTGACAGTTTGTAGGCTTTGCTCGCTCTTAATATCAGTACCATGTTGATTAGTTTGGGGGGTTGTAAGTTTCACAACCCCCCTCCAATCTTCGGGGATAATGTTCAAGGAACGTACACCTGCCCAATAAACACCAAGCACAGCAAACACGTCTTTAGCGACAAACCAAAGTTCATTATTTTGAAATACGGTACGGACTTTGTGGGCTTCTTGAAATGTAAAAACTTCGGGGATAGCAATAGCAGCGTTCATAATGGTTTCCTGTATAACGGTATATTTTCCGCAACCCGATTGTCACAGCGGGTGGCAGACCGAACGGGGGTGACAATGCCAGATACAGGTCTGACCAGCCAAATGGCTGCCCCATTCAGTCCACCATAACAGGCAAACTGAACTTTCGGACACAAAAAAACCGCCTAAACAAGGTTTGGCGGGTGTCCGCCTGCATTATCGGGTTGTCACGCCCGACTACTCAATGTGGAGTAGTGGAGCAATCATATCCTTAACCCCATTCTTTGTCAAACCACGCATAACTCACGGTTTAAGCCCGACAAACACCCAGCCTTTAATTGCTTGAGTCGGCTGTCAGTGTGGGCGTTTGCGGCTTAACCTAAGCAGTTAGATACTAGCGTTCAGGCATCGCTATAAGCTTGCCATCAATTTTTACATAGCTTATTTCTATGCTTTGGTGTTCTTGCTCACTTGGTTCAAGATTGCAAACTAGGTTTTCCTTGTTTAAATACCCCATCTCATCATCAGGCCAGTCAACAATCTCTGTTACTGTTGACGTGTAAGTTACAACTAATCTAGCCATTTTCCTCTCCTGTATCTAACTCTCATTGCAGTGTGACAAGTACCCAGCCACTAATTGCTTAATTTTTGATGCTTTTGGCAACTACTGCATTTTTTGCAGCAGTTGGGTACTTGCACCTGAATTTTTTAGTTAGGCATCACGCTTGTAATTAGGCGTAAGCCCTAGTCTTTCACGCAATACAACAATGTCGGTATGTCTTTTACCAACCCAATCGTCATTTAAAGCATCAAGATACCGCTCTGTTAATGCTCTTGATGTTTTGTCGTGATGAAGATAGCGATTATCTTCTTCAAGCATAATTTTAAAGCGTTCTATTTTTGCTTCGAGTTCTTCAAGCCGTTTTTTTGTACCAAAAGGCCACATATAATTACCTCATTTGTTTTATCGCAAATCATGCCTAACTCGCGGTTCAAGTCAGATGCTAACCCAGCATCTAACTGTGTATTTTTCTCTGTCATTTCATCACCTCGTTAATTCAATAAAAGTGGGGTTAGCACTGCTTAACCTAGTAGTTAGACGCTACTACGCGCTTTAATCATTGCATCGGCAATACTGTAAGCATCAATAGCAATACCCATTCTCCATTCTTCGTCGTACCCGTGCTTTTCCGCATAATCACAATAGTTTTTCATAACAGTTGGCAGTGCTTTTGCTGCGAAATAATCACGAATTGTTAGCCCACCAACAGCTTCATATTCTTCAACATAAGCACCGTCGGTTCTCCCGCCTGCCATAGTCACTTTTTTGGCTTTTAGCCCTGCGTTTACTAATTCATTGCTCATTATAAAATCCTCTTAATTTTCACTACGCTTTCTAACTCTCATTCAAGCCGATAAATACCCAGTCAATCATCAAGTGTTCTCTGTCAGTGTTGGCATTTACGGCTTAATTTTTTAGTTAGGTTTTAACCCCTTTGCTCTTTAATAGTTTTTTCTTTGCGCGTTTACACGCAGAGATAATCACGTCAAGACTTAACGGGTTTCCTGTTACTATCGTCAATATTGGGTTTAATTCTGCAACTGTATTTGCGCCAGTATCCACAACTTCGCCTACATTTGCTGGGTGATTACTTATAGCAATGCCAGCCCACTCGCCATTAGTGTCATCGTAAATATCAGTTACAATCTTATTTCCACATCCAAGCTCTATTTGCATTTTAGTCTCCAAACCTAACATTGCAATCAAGCAGGAACGCACCCTAGCCGATTGCTACGTTAATATTAAATCTTGGCAACATTGCCATTGTTTACATCAAAGAGGGTGCGTCCTCTTATTGCCTGTGTTAGGCAGCCACAACAATAACCCTATCCGCAGTTAAGCACCCGTACCCGCTTTGGTGTAAATACTTCAAAGTGCCATTATCGCTTACAAGCTGAAATATAGGCTCATTTCCGCCTGCAACATCTTCAAATACAAACTGGCTTATCTGTCTTAAAATTACCATTATTTTGCATCCTCAATAGGTTCAAGATTGCCGTTTTGCGCGGTTCTATACATACCCTTTGGTAAATACTTGCGCTCAAATTGCTCATGCCATTTACCAAACTCAGTAGGCGTTTTATCGGAGTGCAATGTTGGCGCACAAGCACTACAAAGCAACATTTCGCGCCGTTCTTCAATCCCTTCCCAGTCAAAATGTTTTGCCATTGGCTTAATGCCTTGACAAGACAACGCTGTATTTTCAACGCAACCGCATTTTTCACACTGAAATAAGCTCATTAAAACTCGCCCCTATCTTTTCTTGGTGCTGTTACTTCAAAACCAAGTTGCCATATTATTGCACCAATAAATGAACCAGCTATTGCCGAGTCTTTATCCGCACCAAAAATAATATACGTTAGCAAAAATGCAAAAAATGCAGGTATTGCCATAAAAAATAATCGCGCCATAACACTATTCTCATCTATCGCTAAAGTTGCCTAACTCTACGTCAACGCGACCAGTACCCAATCAACAAAATACCGTTTGCCTGTGGCTGGCGCGTTACGCACTTAGTTAGAACCTACTTTTTAACAAACTTATTGCAAAGTGATGTTGGCATAACATTAAACTTAAAATCAGGATTTCTAGCGCAAGAATCATCACCAATCCTAAGTGGCGGTCTTTTGTTTTTTTCAAAAAACATGCAGCTTTCGCAGTTTGGAGAAAACTCGCTGTAGCAGTTTTCTTTCTTTAAGTGTTCTACAATCTCTTTCTCGTTCATCGCAATATCTCCTGCGGTTCTAGCTCTCATTCAAGCCGACCAATAAAAAACCCACTTTTTAGGGTGGGTTTGTTTGTGTTGCTTTTTGCGTGTCGTTTGCGTGTCATTCTGTAGGCACTTATAGGCACTTATAGACACACTAGAAAACAAAAAAGCCTAGATTTCTCTAGGCTTTTCAATGGTTTGATTGGTGGAGATGGCGGGAATTGAACCCGCCAACAATATAAAAATAACCTTTTATTATCAATATATTGCAGCTATGCCTCTTTTTTGCGTGTCGTTTGCGTGTCGATTTGCTCAAAATCAGCATAATTCCCCGATGGTTTATAGCCATTTTTCTTGCTTGAGTCGGGTATCCATTTTCCATAGTTGCGCGTAATCATTTCAGCGTCAACGTGTCCCATTTGTTGAGACAACCACCAGATATTCTCACCACGCGAAAGCAGGGTGCTGGCAAACGTATGACGAGTTTGGTATGGATTACGATAGCGTACACCAGCCTTTTTTAAAACGTGTTCCCACAGTGTCTTTCTAATCTGTGCGTCCGTTTCCCAAGGGGTCTTAGTGCGCGGATTGTGAAATACTCGCTTACCCTCAATAAATGTATGCTCTTTTTGAGCATTAAGCGCGGCAAGTGCCAAAGGCCAAAGCATCACTTCTCTTGTGCCAGCCGCGGTCTTAGTTCCCTTTTCTGTTTTTTCAACCACGGCACGAGACACCATAGCTTTGTTGTTCACAAAATCAATGTCCTGCCATTCAAGCGCGATTAGTTCGCTGGTGCGTAGTCCCGACCAAAAAGCAAACTGGATTAAGTTTTTACCTTGGCCATCACAATTATTAAGTATCGCTTTAATTTCGTCCGTATTAAACGGGTCAATTTCGTATGTGCTTTTAGTTGTGGTTTTAGTTAAAAGTTTATTTAGAGCGATTTTATCAAGTGGATTATTTTGTATTAGGCCGTCATTTAGTGCGTCATCTAATACAGAACGTAGGGGAGTTAATATGTTTCGTACTGTTTTAGCAGTTTTGTTTTGAGTTAATACCCATTCTTTAATGTGGGTCGGTTCAATCTCAATAACGGGAATTGAACCAAAGGCAGGGATTAAATGACCATGTACTATTTTTTGATAGCCATTAAAAGTTGACGGCGATATTTTGCCGTTGTCGGTGGCTTGTTGGTACAAAGCAAGAAAGTCGGCCAATAAGTCGCCAATGGTTTTATCAGTGACAGCATGGCCAAACAATCTCGCTTTTGATGAATCAGGAAAATAAACCGAATAGTCAAACGTGTCGCGTTCAATAGCGTTTTGAATTTCTGACTTGAGCCGTTCGGCGTATTTGATGTTTGCAGCCGTGTGAGGCAGGGCAAGGTTTTCACGGCATCGAACGCCGCGATAAGAAAATGAGATTTGGATGGATTGCGTGTGCTTATGCTCACGCAGCATTATGCCGCGTGGAGCTTTTGGCTTTTTATCGACTTTTGTGTCGCTTGGTTTCCGTTCTCCACCCATTTTTCAATCTCAATTAAATTAACCCAGATATTGCCGTCACCCGCTATTTTGCAGTGAATCCCATCTAAGAATACACCACTTGAGCGTTTTTTCATTACCGCATCGCGTGTTTCGCCTGATAACTCACAGTATTTTGCGAGTTTTACCCATTTTAATTGCTTTTCGCTCATTTATTTGCCGCCTTTTAAATGATGACACTCGTAACGCACTTTATGCCTGATGCCTTGATGATTGCATTGCCCGTTCTTTTTGACAGGGCATCTGGCCGATTTTTGGCATGGCTGGCCGATGTTGAGGGATGGGATTTTATTCATCGTTTTATCTCAACTACTTTGAATGTAATCACCCACACCCAAGGATTGCTTTCTAGTGATTCGCGTCCGTTGATGGATTCCCACAATGAAAAATAGCTATTTTTTGCGGCATTTTTGCCAAACCAAGTATTAAAACCATCACCGCCGATGTAATTCTTAAATTCAATCGATTGGTCGATGACATCACACTCAATCCCCTCAGCAATCGCGTCATGCTCGCTAATGCTCCGCAAGTATTCGGCACGAACGTCTGTTATCTCAAGCAAAATGCGTGATGCGGCACGAGGCATAAAGATTGACGGTTTCCATAAGCCTTTAAACTCTTTTGCCGTTTCATCATCAACACTGGCTTTATAGATTTTTACATCTTCACCATTATCTTTAACGCCAATACAAAAAGTCTCTCTCACCCAAAGACGGTCGCCAACTTGGCCATAGGGGCATTTGATATTAGATAACTCAAGAGTTGTGCCACGTCGATAACAGTAAACTGTGTTCCCTTGCTTGTTTTTGTAGCTTTCAAGTCTTGCATTGTCAGGTATGAAAGCCTTCACAACACGCCGTGTCTGTGTCTTCTGCCTAGACAAAATCGCTTGCACCATCGGCGCACTGAAAAGCATAGGCCGCTCTTTTGTTTTATTCATCATGTTCACCAAAAACAAAAACCGCCCTAAGGCGGTTTGATGTGACTACTAAAAAACTAAACAATCGCTTCGATGATATCGCCTTGTTTCATGCTGTTTTTTATCGTTTCGATAATTTGTTTTACAGCATCTTCACGCGCAATATGTGGACGAATTAACTCATACCACATCGTTAATTTGCCTTCTTTAATACGATAACGAAAGTTTGCCTCGATGCGATAAGCAGCATCGTCGCCACGAAAAATCCGTAAGGCAATAGCAATTTTTTGTGGAATGTTAAGCTGACCACTTACCCCAGCCGACCCCTGAATGTTTTCTTCATAAGTCATTTGGGCTTGGCCGTTATCTAGCCGCACACCAGAGCGAAAATTAACAGCATTTTTGGCTTGTAAGGTGCTTGCAATCTCAAGCATTTCACTGCCGCTAGGCTCAATAATTTCCAATAAACCATCTTCAATAAATTGAGCAAAGTCTGCTTGATTCATTGCGACTTTATGATTATCAAACCATTTTTTAGCTTCGGGCGTGAGCGGGCATGGATAAGTGACCGTATGCTTGCCGTGTTGAGGAATAATATCGTCCGTTTCTACAACATGATAATCAATGACACCATGAATTTTGGCTTTTTCAATATCCACTAAAATCGTGCTATCGGAATTAGCAAAGCGATTAAAGTATGCAATAAAAGAGGCGGCACTGGTGACAGTAACCGAGGCGGTGACATGAGGAGGACATTCACGCAATTCGGGGAATGTTTTTAATTCGCAACCATGAGGCACGATAACAAACGGAGTGCCTTGGACAAAATCTACGCTAGCAATTGAGCCGTTGATATTTGAATAAACAGCGTTATTTGAGTCGTTCATGTTAATAAACCTTTAAAGAATGATAAAAAGTGTTAGTTAGCCATTTGCTTAACAGCAACAGGCAGGTCGTGGACATTACGAATTTTTGATGCAGAGATAGTGGGTTCATCTAACTCACGCAATGGCAACTTTTGTTGATGTGGGTCATCGCGCAATAAATTGCCGTCAGGCGTACCAAAAAGAATGGTTTTTTCTTTGGCAAAAGAGGGGAGTTTTGATTTAACCTCGTCCGTTAAAAAATACTGACCGCTTGCCCCCTTAGGTTCGATAGTGACCGTGATGGATACTGTGGCTTTTTTGCCCGTATCACGAGCGCGTTGAACCGCTTCGGTTAATGCTTCATCTAAATCTTGTTCGGCTTGACCGTGTCGCAAATTAGATAAAGTCTCTGTAAACTTCGCCATAATAACTTACTCAAAAATGACAATAAAAAACCCTCACTTTGAGGGAGAGGGGTATAAAAAGCCTACTTGTTTAATGCAGGCCAAAACTAATCTAAAAAATCTTCGGCATACGCGCCGTCATCTTCAAAATCATCATCGCTCACGACTTAATCCCCCAATTTTCAACAGTGTCTAAAATTAACTGGCGTTCCCGATTGTCGGGTAATCTTTCGCCTGCCAACACTTGCGTAATTAAACTAAGACGCAATTTTGTCTTAGTCGCCAAGCCGCCTTTCGTGATAAATTTCTCGCGCATGACTTGTAAAACATACGAACGCTGCGGCCAAACTGTGAAATTATCGCCCATGACAAATTGCGTGGTTTTGTCGATTTTATTGCTTTGGCTTGTTTTGATTTTGCCGCCCTTTGCCAAAAACTCATCAACCAATCGGGAAATCTCGGCGGATTCCTCATGTTTTGGTTTATGAGTTGGAGGAGATGGTGGAATAAATTTCGCATCTAATATCGGCTCGTTAATCATTATTATTCTCCAAAAATAACGCCTATTTCGCTAGGCCGCTTATGCAGCGGCCATATTCGAAATGATTATTGATTTTCCATTTCAGCAAGACGTTTAGCTTCTTGCGCTTCAAAGGCCGCAATATCTTCGGGGCTGGGTTGATTTGCCGCGTCAATCAATGTTTGTTTTTTGGTTTTGTACAAAACATTGATTTGCTTTTGTTCAGCTTCGGTTAAACCTAAATTTGCAAAACCTTTAGCCAGTATTGCTAAATCCTCTACAGTGTCTGCAATCTCAATCGCTGACACTGCTTTTTCAAGGGCAGGGCAATCATGGACTTGTTTAACGTCTTCTTGATTGATGACTTGGCCTTGTTTCTTGGCGGCTACTTTGTCACGAACAGAGGCAGTTTTGCTGGTTAGGGGTTGTTGTGGCGTTACGTCTTTAGGCTCAAAATCTTCGGCCTCATCTGCTGTATAAACGCCTAAAATCACATCAGGACAGTACAAACGAGACCAACGCTTTGTTGCTAAGTAAGCAAGCTGTTGACGCGGGTCATTCACCCATAATGGCGAATTACGCACCGTTCCCACTTGCGCCATACTAATGCTGAGTGTGCGCGGCTCTGATTCGCCGCGCATGGTTGCCGACACAATGACACCAATATCATCACTGTTGCTCGTTTTGCCGTTGACCTTTGACCAATCACCAAACCACTCATAATTTAATCGTGTGGTGATGGGTGCGCGTGAGTTAATCACAGCATTAACCAATTGCGCCTCATAACCCAATACACCATTCACAAGATGGGTTTTTTGAGCCACAGCGAACGGGTTCATGCCCCATTGCATCGCTTGCATGACAATAGCAAAACAGTCGCCTGCATTGCCTTGTAAATGCTTGGGGATGGTGATTTTGCTAGTAGCCATCATTTCGCTAAACTTGAGCATTTTTTCCATGCTATCGCCACTTAACACCATTGCCGATGTATTGTTGACGTTGACCATTGGGCTGTTGGTGGCCTCAATTTCAAGAGCGGGATTGATAGCGGTTACTGTTGCAGTTTGAGTATTCATGTTTATTTCTCACTTAGATAATGCGTAAAACGCGTGTAGAGGATGTTTTTTTGTACTGTGCGTACAGTTCGGGATGGTCTTTTTCAAAGGCTTTTGCGTCAAAACTTGTGCGTGTTTGCGTCTTGCAGGTGGCTACCTTAACGCCTTGATATAACAACGTCTCAGCACTTTCTAAGGCCAACAACACACGCGCCTTCAATGCGTCTTCTTGCGCCTCTAACTCTTTTACTTGCGCCTTAATACTTTGGATTTGCTCCAAGTCATCAACGAGTAAATCATCAGCTTGCACACTTAATGACGGGTCAGACTTTGACCATTTTTTGACAGCTTCGGGATAATTAACAGGGTCGGGTTCGGTGCGTGATTGCACCAATTCCCAAAATGCCGCGCCTTGGATAAGCAAGTCGTTAATCAAGTCATCGTCACGCAGGATGGTGTAAATGCGAAAGTCTTGGCCACCAATTAACACGGCCAAGTCACAAATGCTCGCACCAGTCACGCCCATGTACCACTGGCATTGAATCAGGTACGAATCGGGTACTTGGTCACTGCCAACTTCGCCCCATTGTTTAGCCATGAATCCGTTTGCAGTTTTGCACTCTAAAATGCGGTCAGTAGTGAGTTTGCCGTCTTTCCAAAACACACGTCCTGCAATATCAGGATTGATAATTGCGCGGTCAATGTTAGCAATGGCAAAGTTAAAATCAGGGTGCATCATTTGCTTTGTTAGTCGCTGCACCTTGCGGCCTGTACGCAATGCGTACTCTTTAGCAACAACATCTTCAAGCACTGTACCCCAGTAAGCAGGTTGGCTTGTTTCTTCATCTGCAACAGGATTAACTTTAGATTCCCACACATGCATAGGCGTGCGGTATTGACTAAGGCCAACAATGGCGGCAATCTCGCTGCCGCCAATGCCTGACTGACGGCCTTTAAGCCAATCAATGCGTGGTTGTGATGTCATGGTCTTGACTCCTAAGCAGCCAAACGCGCATAAGCGCGTAATTTAGCCACTTCAAAAATGAGTTGTTGGTGTACGCTTTTGGCAGTGTCGCCATTGGCGTAGAAGCAAAAAGGGATGCCTTTAATGCACCCCTTTACTTGGCCTTGATAGCCGTATTTGGTTGGTGTTATTTCCATGCTTACACCCCGTTGCTTTCGTCAAATGCCTTGTTACGCGCAAGCACTGCATCAAAATTAAAAGGCTTGGTCTTATCAAGAAGATCCAAGACAACAGCCCACACCACAGCTAAAAAGCAGCACATAAAAAATATGTGTGCGAAAAAATCTTTTAATAATTCAAGAAACATGGTTAAATCCCTCTAGTTGTTGTACGACTACAAAAAACTAAGCCCTTGCTATCTTGTCCATAGCAGGGCTTTTTTGTTAAGCTGCGGCTGCGTGATGTACGCTTGCCACATAATCTAAATGCTCAGCTTCGGCTTTTGCGCTCGCTTCGGCTTGTTCGCCGTTTAACTCTGCATAGACAGAATCAGCATGAGACTTTAACGATACTAAAATATCGCCAGTGTTTTGATTGTTTGCCAATGCCCACACCAACTCATCAATCAATAACAACGCCGCGTTGTTGTCATAAACTTTTTCAACAACTTCTTGTTTAATACTCATCTTCTTTTCTCCGTTGGACTACAAAAACAACTAACCACTCCTGAGCAAAATCCCTGTTGAGCAAATGGCTAGTTGTTTTAAAAGTCTAATCATCAGTAACCAAGCTCAGACTCCCATCTTTTAGTTTGCTTTGGTTCGACATATTCACTGTGATGCAGCTAGTCGCTTTACTGTGTTGTCGCATTGCTCAACAAGGCATGAACTGTCAGTCATTGACTGTCGGCTGTCGTTTATTTTTAGGCTCGCACCGCGTTGGAGCTTGGCTCGTTTAGGCTCGGAGTAGAGTTGCTAAGTTGTTCGCTTGGCATGGGTATATTAAAGCATTCTTTAATTATCTATGCAAGCAAACTTTAAATACAAATTAAAGAATACTTGTCAAATGCTCAAAATTTAATCAGTTGAAGTTTTGCGTTAAAGCACTTTTTTAGAGAGGGGTGTAAGATAGGCAAAATAAAACCCGCATGGTGCGGGTTAAGTGAGGTGAGTTATGAGCAGTAGCCAAATCCATGAAATAGTTATGGCACTAATCAGCAAGGGCTGGAATGAGCCTGAGCATATTGTTAAATTTATCAATCAGCTTGACCAGAGTCTTTATCAGCCTCCGAAGCCTTAATAGCTCCTTCGGCTGTATATCTATTTTCACTCGTTACTATACGCCTGCATTGGTCATATAGTCGCAACCAGTAAACTCTATCTTGTTGTTGTTTTGAGCGTTCCGCAACAGTGGAAAACTCTTTATCAGCAATTAGCACCATCAAATCATAGGCAACTCTAGCCCCAGAGTTGTCTTTGATTTCAATAGCTTCTTTTACAACGATTTCATCTTTACTCATCTTAATCTCCTTTTGGACGGTAAAATAAAAGCCGCCGTCCTTTTCGGCGTTAATTATTAAAAAACCCAAACACCATCAAGAACACCACCATCATCAACGCAAGCTTAAACCGCCACACCCACCATGAGGCAGGGTAGTCGTATGTGCCGCGATTGTGATACGACTTTGTTTTAAACGTCCTTGTTTTTCTTTTCATAGCATCCCACCAGTCCATACCACACGACCAATAATATGCAGCCCTGCCAAGTCATTCGCGCTTATAGTTTCATCGGGATAAAGCGTTTTGTTTTGGTTGTCGCTTGATATACGGCAATCACCACTAAACCCGATAAACAAACGCTTCACACGCACTTCATCGCCAACCATTAACGCATATACACGGCCATTCTCTATGCGGCTGTAGTTTGAGTTGACAAGTAGTATTGCGCCCTCACTGATAGTGGGCGACATAGAATCACCTTTGGCTGTAATGATGGCCAAGTCTTTTTCTTGCAAGTTTTCAGCTTTTAACCATGTACGTTTAAAAGCAAGCTCACCCTTAATCACCACATGGTCGCCATTGTGATAACCATTGCCGCATGATGCTTTTACATCGTAGAACGGGATAAATGCAAAATCTTCGTCTGTTGCGATAATTGGCTCTTGCTCTTGAGTTATATCACCAGTGCCACTAATCAACCACTCTAGGCTTGCATTGTACTTCTTGGCTATTTTTGCCAAGTGCTGAGACTCTATGTTTTTTGTTGAGCCGTTAAACCACTGGCTAACAGCTTGATAGCTGATTCCACATATTTCAGATAATTGCCTCCGCACTTCACGGGACGCAACACCATTATTTTTTAACAGATATTCGATTCTATCGCTAACGCTTGACATAAAAGCCTCCAATTCACGCCTTTATACAAGTTTTCTTGTCAAATATGCTTGCTAAATAAAAACAAGAATGCTTTAATTAAGAGACGTTAAATTAA